>Ga0310695_10000702_pt1 | contig 83512 bp, 91 predicted proteins | sample RumenRJG_04DNA_FD_203882 | JGI IMG/M metagenome (GOLD analysis project Ga0310695, IMG submission 203882) | Bovine rumen microbial communities from Lethbridge, Alberta, Canada - RJG_04 (v2) (version 2) | ecosystem: Host-associated > Mammals > Digestive system > Stomach > Rumen | place: Canada...
AAAACGCTTTTCGATTCTTTCAACACGATTTAGGAATAATCTTAAATATTTTGCATCAATTGCTGTTGTAATATGTGGTTTTTACAACATCGAAATTGCTTGATAGTATAGTTTCCGAACAACTCTACTGATGAATCACTATTAAGTTGTGTTGTTGTACACACTACTTCATTACCAGAGTATTCAATAGTTAACTCTCCTACACTTGTTGGAAATCTTCCTGTATCAAGTAAATAACCTGCTATAGCTAGTTCGATACTTCTACCATATGCATCAATACTTCTCTTATCAGCTGAAATACGTGCTTTTCTAATTATATTCATTACTAATGGAGTTACTATTAAAGCAATAATTGCCATAATTACCAAAACTGCTATAAGTTCGATTAATGTGAATGCTTTTTTCTTGCTATTTGCCATATTTATCATTCCTTTCTTTTTGACAAAACATTACATACACTAGTCACTAGTGTAGCTTAGAAAGTCATGGATTCTGTTTTTAGTGTATACCATGATTACACTTTTTATACATTTATTAGTCCTATCTTGCCTCACCTTACCTTCTAATATTAGTTTACTAAAAAAAAAAAAAAAAAGTCAACCCTATTTTAATATTTGTTTAAATTTAGTTTGACTTCCTTATTTATTATGAATTTTTATCATCAAATATGAGATATCATGAAAGTATATTTTCAAAAAGTTTTGCAAGTACATTTGCAAAACTTTATAATTTTAGTGTTTTTTGCAAACGTACAATAATAGTCTATATTTCATCTAACGAATCTATATTTAAGAAATCTTTTAATTTAATATGTGTAACTGTTGAAGTAGAATAATCTATTTCATCATTAGTAATTAATATCTTTTTATCCATATTATCTAGTTTAGAAAATGGTCTAAATTCTCTATTGTATGCTTTATCATCTTCTACGCTATATGCAACTTGTATATAATATTTCTTTCCATCTTTATTAGCAATAAAATCTATTTCAGTATTGTTTATATAATATACATTCAAATTATATCCTCTATAAATTAATTCATTATATACAATATTTTCTAAGTTATGTGTTAAATCAAAACGATTATCCATACATCTTATAGAATTAAACGCAACATCGGCATTATACATTTTATAATAATACTTTAATTCAGATTTTGTTTTAGTAGAATATGGTTTAATCTTTTCTATTATATATGCTTCTTCTAAATAACCTAAATATTTTATAATCGTATTAATCGAACATGCTTCATAATTGTTATTTATATAATCAGTTATAGATTTAGATGATATAATTCTACTATTAGATCTTAATATAAAATTAACAATACTTTTAAATAATTCTCCTTTTCTAATACTATATCTGTTTATTAAATCATTAATAACTATAGTATCTTCCAAATCACTTAAGTAAGTATTTCTAGCTTCATCTGTATTAAACTCAAACCTTTTAGGAAACCCACCCCAAATTAGATAATCAATTATACTAAAATCACGATTAAGTTCTTTACAATACTCAGTTATTTCTTTATAAACAAACGGTCTAATTCTAAAAGATACATACCTTCCACTTAATTCTTTAGTAAACTCTTTAGATAATAATTTAGAATTAGAGCCAGTAATAAACACTGATATATCTCTTAATCTAAGTGTTTTGCATGCTTCATACCAATTACTAACTTCCTGCACTTCATCAAAAAATACATAACACTTGCCAGCTTTTTTATTACTCTCTACGTAATCTATTAATTTATCTGCATTATTTATATTACTAATAGTTTTCTTATCCTCAAAATTAAGATATATTACATTCTTACTCTTCTTTTTAATTTCAGCAATTACTTGATTTAATATAACTGATTTTCCACATCTTCTAATACCAGTAATTATTTTAATTAAATCAGAATCATAAAACTCCCTAATTTTTTTTATATAATGTTCTCTTGTAATCATATTATCATCCCTTTCACTATAATTATACTGAAAGATTTTTTACTTGTCAACAAAATTTTTCAGTATACTGAAAGTTTTACAATTAATTTACAAAACAAAAAGGATATTATTCTTCATCAATATCCTCATCATCAATTATAGTTAAATCATCTAGATCATCATCGTCAGTATCAATACCTTCTTCATCAGCCATTGCATCAATATCCTCAGATTCTACTGTTTCAACTACCTCATCCTCATCTTCTTCTAATGAATCCTCATCATACTCTTCATCTTCCATATCTTCATCATCAAGAATAATTTCTACTTTATGTTTATCTCTTAAATCCCAACATGCATTATCAAGTAAAATAAATCTTTTATCCGTAGTTAAAGATGTATAATAGTCCCCAATTTGATTAGCATAATCATCATCAGTAAGTTCTAATAACTTACATATTTCTTTAAATAAAGTTGGCGTATTTATTGGTTTCTTTTTTTCTTTTAAAATCATTTCAGTTAAATCACTATAAGCAAGAGTTTCTAACTCTTCTTTTGGCATTTTATTTAATTTCATATTTCCTCCTACATTTTATCAGGTGCATTAACACCTATTAAACTTAAAGCATTCTTAATAGTAATTTTACAAGCTTTAATTAAATTTATTCTATCTAATGTATAATTAGTATCATCAGTTAATACTTTTTCATGTGCATAAAACGTGTGAAAACATTGCGCAAGTTCATAAACATAATTAGTTACGATGTGAGGTTGTTCTTTTAATGCGCTAACACTTACTACCTCACTAAACTCATATATTTTAGTTGCAAGATTATAAGCATAAACACTATCTAATGTTTTATAATCAGCGTTAGTTGTTTCTTTATTATATTCATTTAATATTGAACATATTCTAGCATGCGCATAACTTACATAATATACAGGATTTTCGTTAGTTTTACTAGTAGCAAGATCCATATCAAAATCAAGTTGAGTATCTAAACTACGAGATGAGAAGAAATATCTTGCAGCATCTACCCCTACTTCACTAAGTAAATCAGCAAGCGTTAAAGTTTTACCAGTTCTTTTACTAAGTTTTATCTCTTCCCCACCTTTAAGTAATCTTACCATCTGTAATATTTTAATTTCTAACTTATCCGCATCCTCACCTAACATAGTTAAAGCTGCTTTTAATCTATTGATATATCCATGGTGATCTGCTCCAAATACATCTATTAATTTATCATATCCTCTTTTATACTTATTTAAATGATAACTAATATCAGGTAGTAGATAAGTATTATTATTATCACTTTTAACAAGCACTCTATCTTTCTCATCACCATAAAGTGTTGTTTTTAAAAATAATGCATTGTCAGCTTCATATGTATTACCAGTCTCTTTTAGCTTATTAAGTACATAATCTACTTCACCATTTTTATATAAATCAGTCTCACTACTCCATATATCAAAGTCTACTCTAAAGTCTTTTAAATCAGATTTAATCTTTCTAAGTAGAAAGTCTACACCTTTTTTTCTAAAAATATCATCTGGCGCATTACTACCATACTCATTATATATATCACACGCTACTTCTATTATATCTGTGCCATGATAACTATTTTCTCCTAATTCATCATCTAACCCACATAGATTATGATATCTAACTATGATAGATTTTTCTAGATTATTAATTTGATTACCAGCATCATTAATATAATACTCACGAGTTACATCAAATCCAGCAAAACGCATGATATTAGCTAAAGAATCACCATATGCAGCTCCTCTAGCATGACCTATATGTAAGAATCCTGTAGGATTGGCACTAACATACTCAAGATTAATCTTTTTACCCTCACCTATATTAGAACTACCATAATTATCACCTAATTCTAATACTTTATTAATATTATCAAATAAATAGTCTTTCTTAACAAAGAAGTTTAAAAAACCAGGACCAGCAATATCAATCTTAGTTATATCATCACTTTTAATATTATCTTTAATCATACCTGCAATACTTACTGGATTTTTCTTTAATACGCGTGATAATTGCATAGCAATATTAGATGAAAAATCCCCATTATTACTATCTTTTGGTACTTCAATAGTTATATCTACATCACTAACATCTAATTTAATTAATGCATCATTAATTACTTTCTTTAATTTCTCCTTCATATACCACCTCTAATAAATATTTAAATTTATTACCTTCTAAAATATATTCTAATTCTATTTTATCATTACTTACATTTAACTTATTAGTATGAGTATTAAGTGTAAAATTCTTAATTCCTCCAAATACTGTATAAGTTGAGTCAGTATCCTTATTATTTTCAAATACTAAATTAATAGTATAATCATTACACTTTCTATCTATATATAATTTATTGTTATTATATTTAACAGATACTTTAATATTATTCTCTAAATATTTATATGTATTATTTTTCTTTTTACCATCAACAATAATATCTATATCATCATCACCAATTAATTTAATATGTAACTTCATGCGCACCACTCCCGAACATTATAGCACACTTTTACCTATTTTGCACTTATATTTTTATATTTTTTTGAAATACTATATTTAGGTATAGGTGATTAGATGAAAATACTTAAAAAAACGCTTATAATTCTTACTATTTTACTATTATTATTTACAATTATTTATTTAATATTATATTTATATGTAAAGAAAAATCCAATTGATATTAAGATTAATAATAGTTACTATATATATGATAAAGATAAAAAACTCGTTAATAGTATGTCTGATGAGTGGGTAAAACTAGATAGTATATCTGATAATTTAATTAATGCAACTCTATCTATTGAAGACAAAAACTTCTATAAACATCATGGTTTTGATTACTTTAGAATAATGAAATCTATGTATACTAATATAACAAATAAGAAAATAGTAGAAGGTGCATCTACTATTACCCAGCAATATGCCAAGAACTTATTTTTAGATTTTAATAAGACATGGAAAAGAAAACTAAAAGAAGCATGGTTTACTTTTAAACTAGAGACTAATTATTCGAAAGATGAGATTTTAGAAGGATACCTAAATACAATTAATTATGGTAATATTTATGGCATTGAAAATGCATCACATTATTATTTTAATAAGAATTCTAAAGACTTAAGTATTGCGGAAGCATCAATGCTTGCTGGTATTCCTAACTCACCTAGTAACTATTCGCCTTTAATTAATGAAACTAAGGCTAAAGCTAGACAAAAAGTAGTATTAAATGCCATGGTAAAAAACAAGTATATTACAGAGTCTGAGGCAGATAATGCATATAATACTAAATTAACATACTATGGCCATTTTGAATCTAATAGTTCTAAAACATTAGAATATTATCAGAGTGCAGTTATGGAAGAATTAAATGATATTAAAGAAATACCTAAGAACATGTTAGATACTGGAGGCTTAAAAATATATACTTATCTTGATATAGATGCACAAGAAACATTAGAAAATAATATTAATAAATATATTACTAATGATGATATAGAAGTATCTAGTATTATGATGAATCCTAATAATGGCGGCATTATTGCTTTAATAGGTGGTAAAGATTATAGTAAATCTCAGTTTAATCGAGCAATAAGCGCTAAAAGACAAGTAGGTTCTACTATAAAACCATTTCTATATTATGCAGCATTAGAAAATGGATTTACAGCATCTACTACATTTACAAGCGAAAAAACTACATTCTTATTTGACAATAATAAGACTTATGCACCTAAAAATTACAATGATAAATACGCTAATAAAGAGATTGATATGGCAACAGCTCTTGCTTATTCAGATAATATATATGCCGTTAAAACACATTTATTTCTAGGTGAAGAAACACTAAAAGATATGTTATCTCGTGTAGGTATTGAAGAAAAGTTAAAAGCAAATCCATCACTTGCCTTAGGTAGTGGTGAAATTAGCCTGCTTTCTATGACTAATGCTTATGCATCACTTGCAAACCTTGGTTATAAAACAAAAGGACACTTAATTAAAAAAGTTGAAGATATGAATGGTAATACTCTATATGAATATAAAGAACAACAAGAAAAAATACTTAATTCAAGTATAGTGTATATATTAAATGAATTATTAACTAGTACATATAATTATAATTTCATAGATTATAACTACCCTACGTGCTACGACATAACTAGTAAACTTACAAGTAAATATGCAATAAAAACAGGTACTACCGATAATGATCACTTAATATTTGGCTATAATAGTGATATCGTATTATCACTTTGGAGTGGATATGATAAAAGTAAAACAAGTGAGGTTAGTGATGGAAAACCACTTAGACAAATTTGGGCAGATACTATAGAAGAATACCATAAATATAATAAAGCAAAATGGTATGATATACCTGATAATGTAGTTGGAGTATTAGTAGATCCTATTACAGGTATTCCTTCTACAGATAGTAAAGCAACTATGTTTTACTACATAAAAGGTACAGAGCCTGGTTATAACGATACACTAGATACATTAATTCCAACAGTAAAAGAAAATGACCAATAAAGGTCATTTTAGTTTAATGCAGATTTGTTTAATTCTATAACAGGACGAACTACAAAATTCCAATTACCATATCTAAACATATCCTGATCATTAACTATTGAACTATCAGACACTACCATAATCTCTTGATATTCCTCACCAGATGACATAGTCCAATAAGAATAATTACCATATAACCATTCTGGTGTATCTTGTGATTTTTCATATCTTGTCCAGCCTTCTTCAACAAGAGAATATCCTAAACTGACTAACTCATTTAATGTTATTAATCTAGCTTCCTGTATATCATTTTCGTTTGTTTTTTCAGCTGACCATGCATCTACAACTTTCTTTATATCTGAGGAAGCATATGATGTATTACACCCTGTTAAAACAGTTTCATTGGAATTAATATTTCCACAAGTTTCTGAATTATAATAAGCCATTCCTCCATAACCATTTTTTATCCCTGAAGAATCAGACTCATATGCTTCTTCGGGGACTTTTTCACCATTTACCCAAATATATTTATTAACAATTCCCGCTCCATAAGTATTTACTTCTGCTACAGTAAGTGGTGTTTTCTTTAATAGTTTTACTGTAGTATCACTTGTACTACTATCTTCCATTACATAGTAATCTACTCCATTATATGTTACTTCATCTCCTACACTATATGCAGTATATGATGGAGATGGTGTTGTTTCACCTTTTCCATATGTATATCCATCTACATTTCTTCCTCCTACTGTACATCCAGCTAAATATATAGATGAGTCATTATTTAATTGTGTAGTTGTACACACTACTTCATCTCCTGAATATTCAATAGTTAGTTGTTCTATACTTGTTGGGAAAGATCCATTATCCATTAAATAACCTGCAATTGCTAATTCAATACTTCTGCCGTATGCATCAATACTTCTTTTATCAGAAGCTGTCCTAGCACTCCTTATAATATTCATAACTAGAGGAGTTACTATTAAAGCAATTATTGCCATAATTACTAGGGTTGCAATTAACTCTATAAGAGTAAATGCATTTCTTTTACTTTGTTTCATATACTTTACCTTCTTTCTTTAAAATTCCATGAATTCTATTTTTAGTGTATACCATGAACACACTTTTTATACATTTACCTTAAACTATCTCGCCTCACCTTACCTTCTAACACCATTCTACTAAAAAAAAAAAAAAAAAAAAAAGTCAAGAGTGATTTGACAATTTTTTCAACTTTTACGACTATCTTACCCAATTGTTATTGACACATGTTTTATACATGCTATAATATTCACTCGGATATGTTTGAATTTCAGATGTTTTCCTTTCGTAAAACAATTTGGCTTATGAAACAGTGGGTTTTGGTTACGAAAGGATGTGGTAGTATGACTAAGAGAGAATTACGATTAGTAATAATCATTTTAGTTCTAATTATCATAATAATTTTAAGTAATTAGAAAAAACATCTGAAACATTATAAGCCTGTTTCAGATGTCCCCACGTTAGGGAAACGTCTGACAACCACTTCAAACGTATCCTTTTTTATTATATGAAGCATTGCTTCCTATATACATAATATCACAAAAATTAGATTTGTGCAAATAGAACTTTTGAAGAAAAAAATCGTCATTTTAAATGCTTTATCACATCGTTTTGTTGCACCATTCATCTATTTTGTGTTATAATGTACCCGGATACGTTTGAAATTCAGATGCTTCCTCCTATTATTATCAGGGGACTTTGGTCTAATCTTAATATATAGGAGGTACAATATGAAAAATACTACCAGAGAAAAATTTCTGTGTGTTTTTATATTTCTATTATTAGTGATAATTATATTACTTGTATTAGTGCTTATCAAAAGATAAGTAAAAGCATCTGACTCAACAAAGTTGTCTCAGATGCTTAACCAAAAAAACTTTTGAGGAAGCGTCTGATATGCACATCAAACGTATCCTTTTTTATTATATGAGACTTGCTCATCTATATACATAATATCATAAAACTTAGATTTGTGCAAATGAGTATCCAAAAATCCTGAATTTGATTTTATATCATTTTATCAATGTTCTTTGGTACTTTATCATTTACTACCGCACTAATTATTTTATCTTCTTGCTCTTTAGTTACATTTCTACCTGTTACTTTAGATAATGTTTGTATTACCTCTCGAAGACTACCTTCATTTTTTAAGTCTGTTTCTTGTAACTTTTTAGCAAGTCCTAAAATAGTTTCCTTATTTACATTAGTTTTCTTTTCTACTCTATCAAAAAATCTATTAGAAAAAGCCATATACCCTCCTAAATTAATATATGACTTTTTATTATTTTAGTTACTTATTTCTAATTTTAATATTTTATAATTATCAAGTAATTTATTATATATAACTTCATCCTCAGTAGGTTCATAATTTGCTATCATATTGAAATTATTATACTCACCTGTTTTTATAGATTTAAATGCTTTACTAAATAAATCAGCAGTATCCTTATCATACATAACTTCAATTAAACTAAGTAAACTATTATATGTTCTAGAAGTTAATTCTTCTGGCTCACCAAAATATATAATCTTTTTACCATTATCTTCTATCTTATAGAATATTAAATTACCTTTTGCTGATTGTGCATAACCATCACTAACTAACTTATCTTTAAATACTACAAAGTCATCAGTATTAAAATATACATCAGCTACGCTTCCAAGTTCAAACTTTTTATTAACTTTAAACTTATAGATATTATTCTCTTTATCAGAATATATTTCTATACCATTTCTTTTAATATTCATCTTTGTATAATCTAAACTACCCAATATAGATGATATATACCCTTTATCATTGCCATTAACTTGTCCTATTGCATCAGCTACACTATATAATAACTTACCTTTTAATAATATATTTTTATCTTTCTTAGGTATTGTATAAGTTAGTATATTATTATCTAGTGTTCCAACTAAAGTATCATTAGTCTCATCATTACTAATATTTATAGTAATTGTATCATCAGTTGTTTTTACATCTAAATTATAATATCTACTAACTGATAAATAGTTCTCATCTTTCTTAATATGTTTAACCAATTTCTTTAATTTGAAATTAGAATGATTAAAATCAAATATAAGCATAACTATTAGTATTGTAAATAAGAATCCAGATAATCCTGATGATAGGACTAATAGCTTTCTTCTTAGTCTTTTACTACGCACATTACCAACTCCTATTATCATTATATAATAAATTTAAAAAAAATAATAGATAGTTGTTTAAATTTATTAAAATTGGTTATAATAATTATAAGGTGAGTTATGAAAAAGATAATATTATTAATAATTATTGGTATTATAGTTATAATTGGAAGTGTTAGTGGTGTTTTAGTAATAAAACATATTAATTATACTAAGACATATGAGTATAAGTTTACTAAGATCGGTTATAGTAAGGAAGAAGTTAAATTATTGGAAAAGGAATTAAAGAATAAAGAATTAGATACATTATTAGATAAAAAATATAATAAGAATATAACTAAATTTATTAAGGAGAAATATTTTATATTTAATAACTTAGAAGAGTATTTAAAGTATTTTAAAGATAATAAAGATAAAAATTTAACTGATATTGTAGCTATAGTAAACACTAATTCTAATAATGAGTTTTATAGTAATACTAAGAAAACAGATATAAGTAAGAATGAACTTATGTTAGTTAATAAATATAACTATTTAACTAGTGATTATAATCCAGATGATTTAGATGAATTATCTAATGTTTATGCATATGGTACTAATCAAATGCTAAGGCATGATGCATATAATGCTTTTATTGAGATGTGGAATAAAGCTAGTGAAGATGGATATAAGTTAATAGTTAATTCATCTTATAGAAGTTATGAAGAACAAGAGAAGATTTATAATGATTATTCTAGTTGGTATGGGGATAATGACGCAGATAAGAAAGCTGCTCGCCCAGGATATTCAGAACATCAAACAGGTCTTGCTTTAGATATTCAATCATATTGTTCTGAAGAAAAAAAGTTTGATGAATGTCCAGAGTTTACATGGTTATCGAATAATGCATATAAATATGGGTTTATTATAAGATATCCTAAAGATTTAGAACATATTACTGGATACAATTATGAATCTTGGCATTATAGATATGTAGGAGTAAAAGCTAGTACTTATATTCATGATAATAACATTTCTTTTGATGAATATTATGCTTATTTTATAAAATAATTAATATCTTACATATAATATAATATGAAAGATATTTTTTTAGTTAATAACCCAGATGATTATCTAGTATTAGTCAATAAACATAATAAATTATCTAGTACTTATATACCTAGTGATTTAGAATTAATTAATGAACTCTATAGTGATTCAAAACAGTATTTAAGAAAAAAAGCAAGGAGTGCCTTTGAAAGCATGACTAATGACGCAAAAAAGATAGGTCTTAATATAATAGCTGTATCAACATATCGTAGTTATGATTATCAAGATAAATTATTTAATAATTATGTGAAAGAACTAGGATTAGATTATGCAAGTATGTGTAGTGCGCAAGCAGGTTATTCAGAACATCAATTAGGTCTTGCCGTAGATATAGCAAATAATACTTTAGATTATGATAACTTTGATAAAACTAAAGAGTTTAATTGGGTAAAAGATAATGCATATAAGTATGGTTTTATATTAAGGTATCCAATTGATAAAGTAGATATTACAGGCTATAAGTATGAGCCATGGCACTATAGGTATATTGATTCTACTAATTTAGCTAAGTATTTATATGATAATAATCTAACTTTAGAAGAGTATAAAAAAAGATACGAGTAATCGTACTTTTTATTTTATACCTGTATCTGGTGCATCAATAACATCATCAATACTAACTGTATCAGTATTATCCTCTTTATCTGTAATAGTAAGTTTACCAATTTGAGGATAAATATATACCCTACCCTTGGTATCATCACCTATTAACATTGAATTAAGTTGTAGTAGTTTATCATCACTTATACTACTTTTCTTTTTTACTATTGGAGTAATATTATAAGTTCCAACTTCTTCTCCTGACTCTCTTTCAAATGTAATATCAAGCATATCAGTTATATCATTAGGATTTTCATTATGCATAACAACCTTATAAGAAAACTCTGGATCATCTTCTCCTTTTACTTTAGTAATATTGTTAGCATATATAAATATAGCAGTATATATTTCATTTCTTACTGCATATGAATTGTTATACTTACCAATTCCCGTTACTCTCTCCCAGATAAATCCTGAATCACTCATTCCTTCACTACTAGATTTCCAATCAGTTAAATCAGTATCATTTGCCCTTCTATCTTGTGTAAAAGCATATTCTCTTATATAATCTACTCCCTCTGTAAGTTCATCTGATACTTGAATTGCAACAGGACTTACTGAATCACTACTCCAATTTTTATTTCCATCATACCACTTATAAATAGGATCACCTGATACATAGTCATTAATATTATTTGATGTAATTGCCTTAACAGGTATAGATACAACTAACATTAAAACTAAGAGCATACTACAAAGTATCTTTCTCATATCATCACCTATATTATCTTGAACATGTTCTATTTAATTATACAGGTGATTATTTAAAAGATATGTCGATACATATGCTATTTAGCAAAAATAAAACTCGGGAATATCCCAAGTAATTTCTTATTTGGTAGCGACGGAGGGAGTTGAACCCCCGACACCATGGGTATGAACCATGTGCTCTAGCCAACTGAGCTACATCGCCATAAACGAGAACAAGTTAATTTTAGCACACTTTTTCATTTGACGCAATACCCTTTTTTAATTTTATCCACAAAAAAAGCATTTTTCAATGCTTTTTAACTAAAAAACTTAGGAACTAATTCAATCATTACGAAAGTTGCAACTGCAACAGCAGGTACAAATACATAAACTAATTTATTTTTATTAATACTAGTTATGTCACTAAGTCCTTGGTATAAATGTGTTAAATAGAAGATTGCACCTAATAATAGAACGATAATTGCAAATTTAACTGATAAAAATGTAAGTATTAATGCTGCAACTGTAGTTAATGTTGTAAATATAGAACACACACCAACTAATGCAAAAGATGTTTTAATATCCATTTTGTCTTTTAATATTGGATTTGCAATTACAAATAATACTAAGGCACATACCGCAAACCAGAATACCATAAATAATAGTCCCATAAAGAATATTCTACCAAATGGAAGTGACATACCAGCACTAGACATAAGTGAGCCATATCCACCAAACATTCCCATTAAACCACCAACTGCTTTATCAATAAAGAAATAGAAGAACAATCCACTAACTAAACAATTAATTACAATTGCAATTATTCCAAGTAAGAATTTATCTCCTTTTGCATACTCTTTAATAGTATCACTAGGACGAGTAAATATTCCTTTAATTATATTTAAATAATCATTAAACCCTTGATTAACATCTATACTACCAGCTGCAGCAGTTGTATTAGTCTTTACTGTATTTTGAGAGCAAGTACAAACCTCTCCTTCTTCTAATTTTTTTCCACACTTTGTACAAAATTTTGCCATATTTTATTCCTCCTTCTAATATTTTGAAAAATATGTCTCTAATTCAGATACATCTACTAAATAGTATGATCCTTTATTATATGTTAATTTTACATCCATATAATCATAATCTGAATCAGAATGAGTTTTTTCATTATTACTGTAATCATTATACTTAATTGTATAATCATAATTTACTTTAAATTCAACGTCTATATATCCGTTTGAATCTAAATCAATATCATAAACAGTTGCATCAGTTACAGTAAAACTTGTCAAAATATTTGATTCACTACCTAAATCACTAACAAATTCATTATAACTTTGTTCTAACTTAGTTAAGTCATTACCACTTACATTAAAGTTGCTTTTGATATCTGCAAAACTTTTCTTTGCAATTGCAGATGTATAGATTGTAGTAATATCTTTTTTAGCTACTTCAATAATCTTATTTTTAGCAGCATCAGTCATAGAATCTTCATCAAATGATACTGTATGATTACTATTATAGCTTGATGGAGTAACTTTTTCTTCTATCTCTAATCCTGATGGTAATACTGCTTTAACTACAGTTTCATAAGCAAATACTTGAGGTAATACATATACATCATATTCATTTGATGACTTAGATGAATTTAAATATTTCTTATCTACATTAATACCACCAAACGTTAATTTAGAACCTTTAGTAACTTTTAATGTATAGTCTTTCACAACAGTAGTATTAATAGAATCACTAATCTTCCAATTATCAAAGAATACATATTTTTTACTCTTATCTTTAGTTAAACTAACTTTTCCATTTGATTCACTACTACTATTTTTAGTTGTATAAGTAAAATTAACAGTAGCTTGTAATTTACCAGTTGAGTATTCTACATCAGTAATTTTATAATTAGTAATAGAAGTGTCTTCTAATTCTTCTTTTACATAATCACTAAATACTTTTTTAGATACAAAAGTAGAATCTCCACTAATATTTAAATAACTATATAATCTATTACCATCTTTATTAATTACTGCCTGAATATACTCTTTTGCAACATTCTTAGGATTAGTAATATTACCTAGTACTACAAATAAAGCTACAAATGCAACAACAACTAAAGCAATTACTCCAATAATAATCTTAGTAGATTTAGTCATTGGCTTCTTAGGTGTATTATTTACGACATTCTTGGTTTTAGTTTTTTTCACCTCAACAACTTCTAACTTTGCTCCACATTCTTTACAAAATGCATCACCTTTTTTATTCTTTGTACCACATTCACCGCAAAACATCTTCTTACCTCCTCTCTATTTTAATTTTACAATTTTCGTATCACTTAGTCAAGATAAATATCAATATTTGTATTTTTTTATATATCTACCATGCCCTGCTAAATTAATATCACACTCTTCAATTTCAAGGTTAGTAACACATCTATCTATACCATAGAAAGTCTTTAATTTTTCAACCATCATTATATATCTTATAATTGCGTCTTTATACATTTTATCATCAATAAGACTAACAATTGGACTAATATAATTATAGAAGATTTTTGCTGCAACTAACCTATTTTGTTTGTCATTTTCTAAATGTTTACATATTATAGGTCCTACTACATCATATTCTACTAATAAATTATTATACTCTGAATTCTTCAAATATTTATTTCTAAAATTTCTTAAAGTATTAATATAATGATTAGAATCACTTAAATTAAGTAAATTGCATAGAAGTGTTGTTATATAACAACTACTACTAGTTTTTGAATTACTAAAATCTATTGCATTGTTAATAGTAGAACTATCCCTCGAGTATGCTTTAGTATAACTTGAACATGCTGTATCTGTAGCTAGATGTCTATCACACTTTTTATTACAATAATACTTCCCATAACAATTTCCTCCATAATCTAAATCTAGATATGTACAACTTCCACATATTTTACTCATAAATTCTCCTTTCAATTAATTGATATTATAGCACTATGCATTTTAAAAGCCAAGGATAAATCTTGACATATTATAATATAATCTTAAATACCGTTTTATTATTATTAGAAAATGCTTCAATAGTACCATTATGATTATTAACAATGCTTTTCGCAATTGCAAGCCCTAATCCATATCTATTCTCACTTCTATTCCTTGATTTATCTACACGATAGAATCTTTCAAATATCTTTTCTTTATCTTCATTTTTTATCTCATCGCCTGTATTAGTTATTTCAATATTAATATTATTTTTATTTTTATGCATAGCAACTTCTATACAAGAATCTTTATAACTATGTTTAATAGCATTATCAAGAATAATTGATATTAATCTTTCTATATCTTCTTTTATACACATATAATTAATATTATCTTCAATATTAGTATCAATACCTACATTTTTTTCATACGCAATACTCTCAAATGTTAGACATATCTTACTAACTATTTTAGATATATTTTCTAATCTATATAATTCTTTTTTAACTCCAGTTTCTAACTTAGATAAATCAAGTAAATTAGTTATTAGCCTATTCATTCTATCTGTTTCATATTTTATATTATCAATATATTTTTGATTACTACTACCTACTTTTATTTCATCGGATGATGCCATAATAATAGCTAGAGGTGTCTTTAATTCATGTGATGCATCAGCAATAAATTCTTTTTGTTTTTTATAGGATTCTATTGCTGGTTTTGTTATCCAATCAGTAATTATTTTTGATATTAAATATATAATTATTTCACTAAATATAAAAAGTATTATTGATTTAATTAATGTACTTATAAGTTTATTATTAGTATTCTTAGTATTTATTATAATAATCATATTACCAGTTTTGTTATAAGAGTATTTATTCATATACAAGTTACCTATATGATAATCATTATTTTTATTTAATAAATTAGTTGCGATAGTATTAATATCAAATTTACTATTATCATTACTATGACTTACTATTCTATCTATCTTATTATTATTTAAATATACTGTATATACTTCATAATCCATAATAATCATATTATCTATATCTCTAGGTTTATGATTATCTTCTATTTTATTAGGTATCATTCTATCTATATTATTTAAATTTCTTCTAACACTCTCATACTCTCTTTTATATATTTGATAATTATATAAAATAGTTCCTATAATTAGGAAAGATGAAATAAGTAAAAATATAGTAAAGAATGTCTTTTTATTTAATCTCTTCATTATTATACTCCATCTTATATCCTAAATTTCTTGCTGATTTAATACTTACTTTAGAATCTATTATTTTTAATTTCTTTCTAATAAATGATAAATATGCTTCTAAGTTATTAGATATAATATCACTATCCATTCCCCATACTTTATCATATATCAATTCTTTTGATAATACTTGATTTGGATTATTTAAGAAGTATTCAAGTAATTGAAACTCTTTATTAATTATATTAATAGAATCATTTGTATTCTTATTAATAAAATTACATTTTTTTAAATCTAGATATATATCACCAAACTCTATAGTATTAGTATCGTTGCTCTTTTTCCTTAATTGAACATTAACTCTAGCTACTAACTCATCAATATGAAAAGGCTTAGTAAGATAATCATCAGTACCAAGTTCAAAACCAAGTAATTTATCATCAAGTTCTCCCTTAGCCGTTAACATAATTACTTTAGCTTTAATATTATTCTTTCTAATATTCTTTAAGATTTCTATACCACTTACATTAGGAAGCATAATGTCAAGAATTATCAAATCATAAATATCAGTTAAAGCATTATACATTCCATCTTCACCATCATTTGATATATCAACTGTGTATTTTTCTTTTTTTAGTCTATCACTTACTAATTCAGCAAGTCTAGCCTCATCCTCAACAACAAGTATACGCATAATCCACCTCAATTAAATAATATAATACTTTTATTAAATAAACATTAAATACATTATATTATTTGAGTATTAAAAAAGCAAGCAACATATGCTTACTAATTATAGACTTTTAATATTATTATTATATTTATTACGCTTTAGTTTTAACTGTTTTGATATACCATATTTTAAAATATCAACATATTCTGAACTTGCAAAATCCTTATCCTCTTCCATCTTTTTCATTTTATCTAATACTTCAACTGAATCTTCATACACTAATACATCATGTTTTACAAGTTTTAAATAATCTTTATATAGCATCATAGTGTTATGCGCAAAATCATACATCACACCATTATCAACTATAAATGAATGATAACCTCTACCAACTAATTCTTTATCCTCCAAAGCCACCACAACCTTTTGTGTCTTATTAATATTTGCCTCTCTCATAAATGTTGAGGTAACTGCATGACAATATCCGCGATATTCATCTATTAATTCTCTTTCTAAAGGTACGTGAGAAAATCGAATTTTATCATTAGAAGGAGTAATAATTTCAATTTCTTTATGATCTTTACCATCAATAATTTTAGCACTTTTAATCAATCCTAATTCAACATAAGAGTTAAAAGCACGCTCTATAAAATCAAAACCATTATCTAGTAAATTATTACTACAATTTGTTAAAAAATTTCCATATAACCAGTTTACACTAATTCTATCTATTATATTTTTCTTACACCATTTTTTAAATTTATCTGGAAAATTACAATATTCTAAAAGCAGATAAGTAATAACAAGATGATTATTCACATCTTCCTTAGTATTTAAAAAATGTTTTACTTGTCTTTTTATATTAAACAGAATTAGATTTAGTTCAAACTCATTTAATGCATCATACATTTTTTCATTCTTTTTAAATTGCCAATTATATTTATTCATAAATTTTTCACCTGGGTAGTTATTATAAACATTTATTTGAAAAAGTCAAATTCACATTTTAATTAAAACCAACCATAAATTATTTACCAGCAACTTCTTCACTAATTACATCAGTTTCATATAAAGTTTTTAACTTATTCTTTTTTTCTAATTCTTTTAAACTTTTATTAGGAGTTGGTAAATCTTCTGGCATAGTTCCACCTAACTCTTTAATAGTATTTCTTATCTTCTTAGCTACTTCATAATGAGTAATATTAGCATTACCTTCGCCTTTGATATTATCATTTTTTAGTTTCTGTTCTGTCTGTGATATTCTAAATAAGTTTGCAATAAGTTCATCACTACACATATTATCTAATATATCCTCTCTATACCTTAAACCTTTCCTTTTAAAAATATCATCTGCTGTCTCTCCATTATATAATCCTTTATAGCCATAATTGTGAAACTTATCAAAGTTCTTAACTCCAGCATGTTTTGCAGTTTGATTTAAAGAATAATTACCTTTTCTAGTTAAACTTCGCTGATATAATCTTTTTTCATCTTCTGATAATTTATTATATTCTTGTTCTAATAACTCCTGTTTTCTTGTTTGTACTGCAAAGTATGTTTGAGCAAGAGCAATAACTTTTTTCCTTGAATCTCCATTTTGTGCGATTAAGTAACATGCATAGCGAGACAGTTTATAGTCTTCTACCTTCCTTGAAGTTTTGGAACCAATATCAACCATTTTTCCCACGTGGGAAAAATGGTCGCATATTCTATTACCACTATTTATGCAAGATTCTTGATCCTTAACAATAACATTCATAAACTTATCCCATCTTTTGTAACATAATATATAAATCAATTCCCTTGCATACCAATACTCATTCCCATTCTCATCTACATGTTTAATATCATCAAATATTTTTACATTTATAACTTCTAAATCATTCATCTAATCATCCTCCATTTTTATTTACTTATAACGAACAAGAACCTAGTTTGCACTAGATTCATATTCATTAATATTACTTAAATACTTATCAATATCATAACTAGATAATATATCTTCGTCATTACTATAAGTTTTAAGTGTATCTGCTAAGTCATGATACTCTGGTATAGCCTTTACAATATCATTTAATTTATCATAGTCATTAACAACAAACATGCTAAGTATCTTATCCATTTCTGAAGCAGTGTTAATATCATCATTTAGTTTGTCCAGGTAATATAAAGTATTTAATGTAAGTATTCTATATGAATCGTCATATACTTTATTTGTATTATCACTACGAAACATATATTGACCATAATCAATACCCGTCATATTTAGACATATTTGAATTGACCTTCTATAGTTTTCACATTCAGTTGGTCTATAGTAAGAAAAATCTATGTCACGAGTATGTGCATCAAGCAGATGAAAAAGTGAATTATCAGCATCAAAGTCTTTATAACTTGTAGTAATTTCAACATTGAAATTCTCATCATCACATAGACATTCAACATCAACAACACCAAAGCCGTCATCTTCATCCCTGCGAGTTGGTTCACGAAATCTTAAAAATCTAACTTCTTTAAATCCTTCACGAACTAAAATTGTCTGAATTAGTTTTTCAATACGATTAGGATGATCTTTATTACCAAAGTATTTTTCGAAACACTTGTCCATAATTAATGGAACTAAGTTTCCACCACTAATATTATTTTCTTGCATACTATCACCTCCTTCTATATATATTATTAGTTAAAACTTTCAAATTTCCTTTTTATTTTTAACACTTTTTTTTAAGTTTATAAAAAGGCCAGAATTTAAAATTCTGACCATATTATCACCTCCCAAATTACAATTTTTTTATCTTCTTCTAATATCACCTCCTGGCATTTGCATATTTCCTTGTGGCATTCCACCACCTCCCATCATTTGATTAGTAATTGATGTGGTAGTATTACCATTTACAATCATCTCACCTCCAGTATATTTCACCTCTCCATCATAATCGAATGGGGAATTAGCAGTTATATTTAACTTTCCTCCATTAATGTAAAGATTTCCATTTGAATCAAGTGCATCTGTATCACCAGATTTCATTACAATATTTATATTACCCCCATTTATCTCAAGAATAACATCATAACTAGTAGACTTATTTGTAGCATTTATTCCGTCATCAGAAGCATTTATAGTAATATCACCTCCATTTATTTTGACATAAGTTGCTTCTAATCCTTCCGCACTAGTAATATCTAATAAACCATCATTAATCTCTAACTTAGCATCTGCATGAATTCCATCGTCAACTGTTTCAATTATATAAGTACCACCATCTATAATAATATTATTATCTGCTTTAATACCTTTAATAGACGCATCTGTATTACTACTGCTAGTTACAGAAGTTATATTAAACTTACCATCTGTAATTTCAATTGTATTACTACTACTTATACCATCACCATTAGTAGCTTTAATTATAAACTCTCCACCACTAATCTTAATATTACCTTTATCAGACTCTTTATCATTAGTACTCTTAATTGCATCACCACTTGATGTTATATCAAAATTACCATTCATTATTAATACTAAATCTTTACCACGAATACCATCATCAGTAGCACTAATCTTATAATTACCATTTTTAATAATCAAATCATCTAAAGAAGCAATACCATCTTTATAATTTGCAGTAATATTAAGTGTACCACTACCTTCTATAATCAAATCATCACTACTATATATTACTGCATCTGTATCATCTGTATTATTAGTAGAATCACTTAAGTTATTATTGCCAACAAGTTCAATATATACACCCTTACTATTTACTACATTAATACTAGATTTAGTACTATTAATAGATACATTATCAAGTATTATCTTAATATAATCATCACAATCTATTTCTATAGAATAATTAGTCTTACCAGTAAAATGATATAGTGCTGCTTCAGTAATTTTATAATCACTAGTTAGTTCATTTAAATTGATACTAATCTCTTCATAATTACTAAAGTCATAATTATAATTGCTATTATCTTCTTTTACTGTATTAGTACTAGTAGTACTCTTTGTGTTTTTACTATCATTATTTTTATTCTTATTATTTAATAGTATTAATACTAAAACACCTATTATTAGAAATATCACTACACATACTATTATTATTCTCTTTTTCATAATATCTCACCTTCCTCTAACTTATGAATACTAATCTTTAAATTACCATTACGTACTCTTAAATCATCTATAAAATCTTTTTCTTTAATATTATCTTTTAAAGTAATATCATATTTAAGTTCATATAAACTACCTAAATTAGTTGTTTTAATTCTAATTAGTTCATAATTATCAATATATTTATTAAATATATCATCAAAGATAGTATCATAATCTAATGTTTCAGGTACCACTATATCTAATCGTTTATATTTATTATTGTTATCTCCATACTTTGCTGTAGAAAGTATTAATATCATTAAAGATACAACTAGTGTAATTATACCTGCAAATACTACATATCCTGCACCTATTGCAATACCTATAGTCATTGCAAAAAATACACTCATTATCTCTTTAGCATTACCTGGCATACTTCTAAATCTAACTAAACTAAATGCTCCTGCAATCGCTATACCTGTACCAAGGTTACCATTTACCATAATTATAATTACACTAACAAGTATTGGTAACACTGCTAGAGTAATTATAAAATTCTTACTATATCTTGATGTTTTCATATGAACAATTGATATAATCAATCCTAATATTACCGCACTAATCATACAAATACATGCACTATTTATATTTAATGCCCCACTTATTACACTTTCAAACATTTAAATCCCTCCTCATATATTTTACCTACCTTAGAATAAGAAGTAGGATATATATTTAAACTATTTAATATTTTATTTAACCATAATGGTATACCACTAAATGTTTTAATCTCCATTATATAATCACTCATAAATAAAATATTATCATCATTATTAAAGTCCATATTCTCATTACTATATCTTATATTAGTATCAAATGTAATTCTAAATGTATCATCACCTTTAAGACTATAAGCAAGTCTATCATATAGTATTTTAATTTTAGGCTTTAACTTATATCTTTTAAAACAATAATCAATCTCATTCATGATTTGTTTATCACACTTAGGAATAATACCATAGTTAATATAATCTAAATAATCTTTATAACTTATTACCACTCTCCTTTTATTACTATTTTTAATATATTTCTTCTTTATCTCTAAAAATATATTAGTAGAATCATTAGTCTTATCATAACTACGCATTCTAATCTTTTCTTTATATATTGGTTTATCTAATGATCTATTAATTAATGTATAATCATCACTATCAAAATATATATTATATATCGTCTCTTTAAAATACTTATCTTTAACTAAATAATCTTTAATCTTATTAATTAATAGATTATAATCGCCCTTATTAAGTAAATACTTAATCTCAAATCTATCAATAATTGTATTCATACTTTCCCCTCCTAGATACATAATAAAATAGTTTTATTAAAAGAACATTAAAAGCAAAAAAAATTACAAGTTTTTAATTTTACTTGTAATTTTATCTTCCAATTGATATTCTTTTCTTTACTAAATCATATTTTTCTTTTGCAATACTTCTAACTTTATCAATATTCTCGTCTAGTATTTTATCAATAATATCACTGTTAATTATTTCATTATATTTATTTTGTATCTTAGTTAACTCTTCCACTACAACGTCAGCTACACATTTCTTAAAGTTACCATAATTAGAATCCTTAAATAATTCTTCTACTTCTTTAATAGACATATTTTTTAAAGCAGCATAAATATTGATTAAATTAGATATACCAGGCTTATTATCTTTGTCATATTTAATTACCATCTCAGAATCAGTAGTAGCAGACATTATTTTCTTTCTAATATCTTTCTCACTATCGAGCAAGAATATTACTCCTTTTTTATTCTCAGCTGATTTACTCATCTTCTTATCTGGTGTTACTAAATCCATAATTTTAGTACCACTCTCACTAATTAAGCAATCAGGTACATTAAATGTATCACCATACTTTTTATTAAATCTAATCGCAATATCACGAGCAATTTCTACATGTTGTTTTTGATCTATTCCAACTGGAATTAAATCTGCATCATAAAGAAGAATATCTGCAGCCATTAATACTGGATAAGTGAATAAACCAGCAGAAAAGTTATCACTTTTCTTACTCTTTTCTTTAAACTGATGCATACGTGATAATTCACCAAAATAAGTATGACACTCAAGTATCCATGATAGATTTGTATGATACTCATTTTCTGATTGAATAAATATTGTATTCTTCTTAGGATCAACCCCACATGCTAGATATAAAGCAATTAAATCACGAGTACTTTCTTTAATATTATTATCATCATTTAATACAGTTAATGAGTGCAAATCTGCAACAAATAAATATGATTCATAATCATCTTGATACTCAACCATTTGCTTAATGGCTCCAATATAATTACCGAGTGTAATGACACCAGTTGGTTGTAATCCTGTTAATAATCTTTTCATATCCACCTCTAACTTAATTTTTCTTTTATTGTTTTACTTACAAAACTCTTATCTGCTCTACCACTAATCTTTGGATTTAAATAAGTCATAATATTTTTCATATCCTTCATACTAGTTGGTTTAATCTCAGTAAATGCCTCATCAATTAATTTAATTACTTCTTCTTCACTTAACTGTTCAGGCATATAAGTACTTAACACTTCTATTTCTTTTTCAGTTTTTTCCACTAAATCTTTCCTATTTGCTTTTTCAAACTCTACTATTGATTCACGTCTAGTTTTAATTTGCTTAGAAATTAGATTAATAATCTCAGTATCATCTAACTCACCTTTTTTATTAATCTCCTCAAGTTGCATAGCTCCTTTAAGCATTCTTAATGTAGATAATCTTTCTTTATCCTTACTCTTCATCGCTTCTATAATATCTTTTAAAATTCTTTCTCTCATAATATCACCTTTCCTATTTATTATATATCTAAAAACGAACTAATATGAGCTGTTGAAAAATTCGTTTTTTCCATTATATCATTTAATATATCAACAGTATCATCAATCATAACTAATTTTCTATCTTCTATATTAGGGTACTTATCTTTTATTTTAAATAATACTTTAGTTTTATCTCTATTTTTATCTACAAAGTATACATTTTCATTTAATATATTATAATACTTATTTACAAAATCTCTTTTAAATTCTCCTTCATTATTTGAACCAACTGTAGTTACTACATATATTCTTTTCATATCTTTACTTGCTAAATACTTCTGCATTTTTTTAACAACTAAATTCTCATTATAAAAATTATATCCATTTTTATTTTCTTTATCCCAAGTTTCATCATCATAAATATAGTGATTATACTCTCCAAACTCTAGAAGTGATAAAACACCATCAACATCAAACACTAAGATACTCTCATTATCATTTAATATATCCTTTATTTTACTTCTTACTATACTCATGTTACTCACCTTCTTTTTTTTACCATTCAATTATATTTAAACCATCAAATCGTTCGCACCAACTTTTAACTTTTCTATCATACAAATCTTTAGAATTAGTCTTATGTTTTATTGGTCTAATAGTTTTACTAAATATATCACTTAATCCATAAGGAGCATAAACTTTAATTTTATTATTTTCTTTAGTTATTCCAATTGCATGTACCGTTGCAATCCACCTATCTATTGCATCCTCTGAATTTTTATATTGATTAATATCTTTGTTTTCATTTTCTTTTTTCCATAAATGCATTCTTGCTTCATTATGAACATCAAACTCATAATTTAAATCAATACTTTTAAAATGTTCAATTATTCTATTTTCTAAATCAAGTTCAACATCTTTGGATAAATTATTAGAATCATAATATATTATATCTATATCTTTAATTTCAGAGTTTAGTGGCTTATTATCATAGTAATTCCATATTGTTTGAAAAACAGATCCAGCTGCAATATAATAATTTGGTAAATTTAATTCATCTATATAATTTAAAATAATCATTAAATCACTATTTTGCTTTAATATCTCAATAAACTTTTCATTTTGTTCTTCAATAGTTTTATACCTCATCATAACTCCTTATAACTATAATTTTTAAATTCTTGTGTTTTCTCTAATTCACTAACAGATTTAGCCAAATTATCATAATAAATACCATCATGCTTATGATAAAATAATCTCTCATTTACTGAATGACTTTCTAATATTTGCTTTAACTTAGGTTGATTATCCAATATATAATACATTTGAGGTGGCATAAAGTTTGGTATTTCTTTTCTTATATCTTCAAGACTAATAGGTTCTTTAAATAAGGATAAAGATTTAATTGGAATAGCATTTATATCTTTACCTGAAATATATTTATCAACTCTCTTTAATGTTTCTGGATAATTTAAGTAATCATCTCTTGTAAGATCTAAACGAATAGGTTTACCTAATTTCATAATTCCAACAACCTGTCTTACTTTACCACTCAAATATAAATATGTTTTTGTTTCTTCAGCACAAAACCTTTTTCTATACTCATATTTCTTTATACCATATAATAACGGTTTATAGTATTCTGGTCTAAAACTTAAAAATATCTCTTTCACTAATTATCTCCTAAATACTTTTTGTTTTGGTAATTCATTATTACAATTATTTAAATCTCTTTCCATACGAAGTTTGGTTTCTTCATCTTCAATAAATTTTATAATATTACCTGTATCTGTAAAATTCTTTTCAACTATATCTTTTGTATTAGAAAAAACATAATCATATAAATCATTATAAAAATTATAAAGAGATAACGATTGATCATGAAGTGACATACCACATGCTTTATGATATTCCATAGTGTAAGATATGTCTAATTCCATTAAATCTTCAGCGATGTTACCTATTACTAATGCATCAACAAAGTCACTTATATTTTTTTCGTCATTCAAGAATCTTCTAATTAATTCTTTAGATTCTGGATAATTATCGTCAAAATTAAAAAATATTTTTATTCTTCTTTCTATTTTATGAATTTCATCTACGTGTTTACCTATTTTTTGTGACATATAATCAAATCTTCCACCAATATAATTTTCCAAATCATAAGAATCTATTTTAGGATTTTCTATCGTATTGCATAAATCAAACATTGCAACACCAATACATTCACCTGTATTCAATTTATGCTTATAATATGAATAGTGATTTAGCCATTTTACAGTTTTCCTAAAATCATCATAATTATCAAATTTGTATCTTTCTGCTATTTCTTGCTTTTTTAATCTTTCTCTTTCTAAGTAATCACTATCTTTATGTATATACTCTCCAAAATCTTTTAATTCCATTTGAATACCCTCCTATTTATTTTCAATCAAATCTACTTCTTTTATAAATCTATCAAAATCAGAAACATATATTTTATCTTGTATTTTTCTATATTTATCATATTCTTTATATGCGAGTGCTTGAGCAACTTTATGTGAAATCTTGCCTGCATCATGAAGAATTTCTTTGCCATTAAACTTCAAAAAAGCATTCAACTTTTCTACCCAATCTTGCATTGTCATTGCATTATGATTTTCTGCTTGCATCTCTGCATAATCTAAATACATTGTTACAATTCGATTTAAATCATGTAATTCCTTTTCTGTTAAATAATTCTTTGCAATATCAACATCATATTTATATATTGGTCCATCTGGAGAATTCTTCCAATTAGTTAATCCTAGATTCTTTTTATTTGAATCTACCCTGCTATATATAATTTCTGCTGCTGTATTACCACTTATTGCATAGTGCAACTTATTTTGAACAGTTTTAAAAAAAGTTTGAGTTATCTCGGCATCCTTATCATAATCAATACTACACGATGAATATATATCTGTAATTTTCTGATAAAATCTTCTTTCACTAGAACGAATATTCTTAATTCTTTCAAGCATTTCCTCAAAATAATCTTCACCAAAAACATTATTAGGATTTTTAAGCCTTTCATCATCCATTACAAAACCTTTTCTAATATATTCGTTTAAAACCTTAGTAGCCCAAATTCTAAAGTTAGTTGCCCTTTTAGAGTTAACTCTATATCCTACTGCAATAATCACATTCAAATTATATATTTTTACAGGTTTGTCTGAATTTGCAACGTCGGTTTTTTCGACATTGCTTTTTTCATCTAACTCTCCACTTCTAATAATATTATTAATATGCTGTGTAATAGTACTTCTCGCAACACCAAATAATTCTGCAATTAGGTTTTGTGTTAACCAAATATCATTATTAATCAATAGTACATTTACTGTAACATCATTGTTATCATCCTTATATATTAGAAAATCTTTTACATTTGATTTTAATACTCCCATCAGTAATCATCCCCAAATAACTTAAAAGAGAAAGTTAATAACGATTTCTTTCTCTTTTTCTTGTATTCTTAATTCCTTCAGCTTTCTTTTCTCTTCTTCTAACTCCTGGTTTCTTATAACCTTCGTTTTTCTCACGAACTTTTTTAAGGAGGCCTTCTCTGGCATTTTTACGACGCATGTTACGTAGTGCGCCATCAACGTCACCATTTCTTACTAATACCTTATCCATTAAAATCCCTCCTTTCACAAACTAGAAGTATTATAACAAAAAAGGACTAATAATACAAGAAAAATCTATTTATTTCGCAAAAATTGTTATTTTGTAAGTGTTTGCTTAATATTACCAAAGTTAACTTCAATAGTTTTTTCGTCTTTAACACTCAAATTTAGTGTCTCAGAATAACTTCCTGTTATAGTAACATTAGAACCACTTACCTTATATGTACCTGATCCTGTAGTTAATTCTAGTGTATCGCTATTACACTCATATAATTCATAAGTTGCAGTCTTATCTTTATTAAGAGTAACCTTAGAATCCTTAGAATAATCACCACAACTAATACTTAATGTATAACTAACATCTTCATTTCCTATATAACTCTTTTCTACTTTCTTACTAGTATTTTTCTTACTACAACCACATCCACATAATACTAAACATAACACCATTACAAATATATATTTTCTCACAATACCATCTCCTAACTAATTTTAACACATTTAAACATTTAAGAAAAGCGCACTAAAATCTTTTTTTCTAAGTTCTAAAGCTTCTTTGTTTCTCTTATTATCTAATAACATTCTACCTACTTTATACCGATATACTCTTCCTTCATAACTACTGTTATTCTTTAATAATTCATAATTCACTTTAATATAAACGTTTAAAAACTTCTCTTTAACACCTTTCCTTATAATAGTAATATTACTCATCATACTATTATCATCTATAATATCAATAACTACACTACCATCACTCATATTTATTATAGGTACACTAGATATAATCTTACTATTTTCTTGTAAATAATAATACTTATTATCTCTAAAACCAATTGTAATTATCATAGTCCTATTAATAATATCGATTAATTTTCTAACCTCATTTACATTACAAGATTTATACTTATATGCAACATATCCATATAAATATGGAAGTAATTTATGTATCTCTCTACTCCTATAATTAATCTTTACATTATATTTACCATTATTCTTAAGTATATTATCTAACTGTTCAAGTAGTTTACATGTAAACTTACTATTAATCCTAGTATTTCTTATAAAAGATGTTTTATACTCTTCTTCATGAATTAAACTTAAACAATTAAGTGCCTGTAATTTTACCCAACATATATAATCAGTATCTTTATTAATTACCTTTCCACTATATAAATACTCATAATCACCTGATACATTAACCGCTTCATATCTATAATAATTATCATAATCAAATACTAATTCAATATCCGTTTTTAAATACTTTAATATATTATCATTAGTTAAAATTGAATATAAAGATACACTAGTGATATAATACATATTCTTATCTATATAGTTTTCGGCATTCTCATACTTACTATTAACGAAATTCTGAAAATCAATCGCATCATATGCTTTAACTCTTTGTTTTAGTATACACTCTTCAATATATTCATTAAGCAGTCCAGCAATACCACGATTATAACTATATCCATTAAATTCTTTAGATACACCAATACTACCTAATTTTGCGATAAAAGGATTAAGAACACCTAATTCATTTTTAAAATTATCATTGCTATAATTGATTAAACTTAATGCATCTTCTTTATTATATACTGCTACTATTAGATTATCAGAGCGATTAAACATCGATATTCTTGATGAAAAGCTTATTCTATTACTTAATAAATGTTTATATATATAAGGTATTACACTTACTAGTTTATCTCCTTTAACAGGAATAATTATATTAATACCTTCTATATTACTAGGAATACTATCTTCATTAAAATATACATTAATTAAGTGATAACCACCATTAATCGCACTTAAGAACTTAATATTAACTTCTTTATTTCTACTAGTATAATAAGAATCATACTTCTTTATGCTAGTAATAACTGAATTAACTATTTTATCAACTTGTAAAGTATTATCAATTCCCTTATTATCCACTTTATAAGTACATAGAATATCTATTATTTCAGCAATAGTAAGAGGTTCTAATACAGTTTTAGAATTAATATATTTTTTAAATACTTCTAGAACATTATTTATATCATACATATTATTCACCTAAATAGTAATCTGAGATATCTTTTTCTTCTTTATTAATCTCATAAAGTATCTCTATCTCTTCTGTTTCTCCTGGTAATATTAATTCTTCCATACTTAAAACCTCAATTCTTAAACTAATTATACACTAAAAATATATATTTAACAATAAAATTGTCAATAAAATGTATATAATAATAAAGAAAAAATGAATTATTAAAAATTCACTTTCTCTATTTTATATTTATTATATTTATTAATATTATCAGTAACTACTTTTATTTTGCTTATACCTAATCCATTTATATCTATATCAAGTGTTTGTTCATTTAATTTATTATTATCAAATATATTTTTATAATATCTATTTATATTATTGATATTTTTATTAAAACTTATAGTTTTATCTATATTATACCACCCACTTTCTATAATACCTTCATATCTTTTACTAATATTAGGATATATAGCTATTATCTCAGTGGTATCAAGTGAATCTATATTTTTAGTATTAATACCTTCTCCTTCTACATTAACTATATATGTTTTATTACTATCATATTCATTAAATACTGGTAATGTATTTTCACTATTCTTATCAAGTGTAGATAACACTATACCAAGTAGTGAAATAATAATTATACTAATTAATAATCTATCTGAAACACGAGCCATATAATCACCATTAGTATTATTGACTAATCTTAAATTATTATTCTTATGATTATATATATTAGTATAGTAACTAAATAAGATATTACTAGATAAAGAGTAGTATATAGAAACATTCTTTTATAACCACATTCATTTTTTATAGCCATTATAGTATTAATACATGGAATAGTTATAATATTAAATATACAGAATAAATATGCCGATAATCTATCTAAATTATTACCTAATACATTTAAGGTAGATACTACCTCTTCTTTAGCTATCAAACCACTAAGTATAGATATGCTTTCTTTTATACCAAATAGTTTTAGTATTTTACTAATATGACTACCTATCATATATAAAATGCTACTATTATAACTAACCTTATAATTAAAATTAGTATTAAATGAAATAAGTATCCAGTTAATAATAGATATAAATAATATTACTGTAATAATTCTAAATAGATATCCTTTTACTTTATTATAAGTATTCTTTAAAGCAGTAGATATAGATGGTATCTTCATACTAGGTACTTCCATAATATATGAATGATTATTCTTACTTAATAATCTACTACTTATAATAATTACCATTATTGATACTATATAAAATGATAAGAATATATAAAATGAATCATGAAAGAATAATGTAGTTATATAAATAATAATAGTTAACTTCGCACTACATGGTATAAAAGGTATTAGAAATATAGTTTTTAATCTATCCTTTCTATCTTTAATAGTACGTGTAGACATAATACCTAATACACTACATGTAGCTCCGCTTAATAATGGTTGAAAACTCTTACCAGACAAGTTAATAATTCTTAATAATCTATCAAACATTAAAGACATTCTAGTTATATAACCACTATCTTCTAGTAATGAGATAATAAATGTAATTATTATTATTATTGGTATAAATGATACTATATTACTTATTCCTTTAAGTATTCCATTTATAATTAAATCTTTAAAAATATATGATATATCAAACCTGTTTAAATAATTACTTATATAATTAATACCAGTATTAATTATATTACTTACTATATTTATACATTTACTACCTATTATATTTATTGATACAAAGTATACTAATATAAATAATAAAATACTAGTAAACATGGATAAGTACTTATTATGAATAATAATATCTTTATGATTATTATTTTTAACTACCTTACTAGTAATCTCATCAATATAACTATATCTATAATTAATATCTAAATATATATCATCTATCTTTTTAAATCTATTATAATTAGTATTATTACTATCAATTATACTATCTATATTCTTATAAATATCTTTATTACATATGATAATCTTTATACCAAGTAATTTCTTTAGTAACTTAATATCAATATTACCTTTATACTTAGTAAGTATTATTACCATAGGAATACTAAGTTCCATTAACCTACTAGTTAAATATAAACTACGATTTAAATTATTAGCATCTATTACATTAATAATTAATGATATATCATTATTATTAATATAATCTACAGTTACTACTTCTTCCTTAGTATATGGAATTAAAGAATATATACCAGGTAAATCTATTATATTATAACCTTTATAATTACTAATACTCTTATCAACTGTAACACCAGAAAAATTACCTACTACTTTATTTGATTTAGTTAGTTTATTAAATATAGTTGTCTTACCTGAATTAGGATTACCTATTAAAGCAATCAATATTATCACCTATATCTTTAGTTAAAGAAAGAGTAATATTTCTAAAACTAATAGTAATTAAATAACTAGATTTATTAATTATTTTTATTACAGTATCCCTAACTAAACCTAATTCCATTAAATGAATAAGTAAATTATTCTCACAGTTAATACTTTTTATACAAGCAATATCCCCTACTTCTAATTCAGTTAATTTCATAAAAAAATTATGAATATTTAATACTCACAATTTTATATTACTAATGTATATAAGTTACCAGATCCTTTATTAACAAGTTTAGTTAATGCTTGTTGAATTTTAAATCTAGCATTTTCTGGTGTTAGAGAAAGTTTTGCTTGTATTCCTTCTTTTACTATTTGATCTATGCTTCTTCCAAATATTTCACTTTTCCATAAATTCTCTGGATCAGTATCATTATCACGCATTAAATAGTCAATTAACTCTTTACTTTGTACTTCCGAGCCAATTATTGGTTCAAATGTTGACTCTACATCTATTCTAAACATGAAAATAGATGGAGCAACTGCTTTTAATTTAATACCGTATCTACTACCTTGTTTAATTACTTCCGGTGGATCTAGTTTCATATCAGAAAGACTTGGTGATGCCACACCATATCCTGTAGATTTAACCATCTTTAAAGCAGATTTAATTTGATCATATTCAACCTTCGCTTCATTAAAGTCTTGGAATAGTTTTAATAAGTCAGCCTTACTAGTTACATCTATCTTAATTATATCTTTTAATACTTCATCAAATAGTCCCTCTTTAGCATCTAAATTAATAGTAACAATACCAGTATTAGTATCAACATCACTAATGTAAGCTCTACTTATATATTCGCAATCAGTAAAATGATTAGTAATAGTATCAATATCTCTTAGTTTATCAACCTCTACTACACTTTCACGTATTTTATCCATATATTCTTTCTTAAGCCAATTATTACTATCAAGTACCGCAATCCAATCAGGCATATTTACCTTAATCTCTGTAACTGGAAATTCATATAAAGACTCTTTTAATACACTATATACATCCTTTTCATTCATAGCCTCAATACTCATAGGCAGTACCGGTATATCATACTCTTCTTTTAAGTCACGAGCAAGTCTTTCTGTATCAGGAAGCATTGGATGAGCAGAGTTTAAAATCATTATAAATGGTTTACCAATTTCCTTTAATTCATTAATAACACGTGATTCAGCTTCTAAATAATTACTTCTTGGGATATCCCCAAATGAACCATCAGTAGTAATTACAATACCAATAGATGAATGATCTCTAATAACCTTTTCTGTTCCTATTTCAGCAGCCTCTACAAAAGCTATTTCATCATCATACCAGGGAGTCTTAACCATTCTAGGGCCATTCTCATCTTCATACCCTTTCGCACCATCTATTACATACCCTACACAATCAACAAGTCTTACATTACAAGAAAAGTCATCAATATCAACTTTAGCTGCTTTAGAAGGTACAAATTTAGGTTCTGTTGTCATAATCATTTTACCTTGAGCTGACTGTGGTATTTCATCTAAGCATCTTTTCTTTTCATACTCATCTTCAATATTCGGAACAACTAAGTTTTCTATAAACTTTTTTATAAATGTAGACTTACCTGTCCTAACAGCTCCTACTACACCTAAATATAAATCTCCACCAGTACGCTCAGTAATACTTTTTATAATATCTATTTTTTCCATATTTCACCACTTTCTAATAAAATATATGAATTACTATACTTTTTATTCAAAAATAATATATAACAAAAAAGATAGATGCTAATCTACCTTTAATTCAATAATAAAATTATTAATTTTTGTTTTTTAACTTTTCTAAGTTTTTAGGCATTTTCTAAAAATGCAAGATGAACTACTCATTAATTTTAGATGATTAGCAGTTCACTTGATGGCTTATTTATATCAAGATTTAAAAACTCTTATATAGTAATATTGTGGGCCAAAAGTAAATATGTACCCTTAATTAAACAGTTATTATTTCACCAGATAATTCTTCTAAATAGTTTAAAACAGAATTAATTGCTTCTTCTATAGATATATCTAGCCAATTGACTTTAGGACTATTCAAATTATTTTTAAATAAATTTGAATTTAATACTTTTGATAACCTATCATATATGTCTTGGATATTATTTTCTCTCATAGTTTCGTCATTATAAATATAGGTATTAATTGATTTAATTAGTTTAATTTTATTCATATTGCAAGAATTAATAAGATAAAAAAAATCAAATAAATCTTTATATCTAGTTGATCTTACTCCTAGTTTTAATAATGATTTTAATTTTTCTGTAAATATTTGTTCTTTCGAATTAATTAAAAGACTAACACTTTTATCAAATGCATCCAACATAAACAAATAATCATCCTGCTCAATATCAAAAAATTTATGCACTCCAATATCTATTTTTGTGTTAAGTTCATTATTATATTCATCTTTGATTTTTATAAAAACTCTTTTTCCATCATAATCTTGATGATGCAAAGGTTTAATATCACCATCGATTGAAATATAAATACCATCATCAACATTATCTAATAATTTAATGAAATCTATAATCGAATCATTATCTAAACTATATTTAATAAAATCTAAATCCAAATCTCTGGTTGCTCTACGTTTGTTTTTAGATATTGAGTGCATAACTACTCCACCTTTTATTGTAATATGCTCTTTAAATTTACTTTTTGATATTTTTAATAAAATAATATCTTGCGCTGTTTTTGATTCTGCATCTGTTACTGCATATCCTTCATTTCTATATTTTCTAATCATATTTTTTATATTCATTAAAAAACCTCCCTTTGTAAAATATTAAATAAATTAACCTCATTTTTAAATAAGCTAACATATTCTTCAATTTTATACATATCAAGTTCATTACTAATTTGTCTATAATTATCAATAATTTCTTTATAGTAATCAAAAGGAATTGAGGCTCTTTTTCTAATTAGTTCAATTAGCAATCTTTCTTTGTTATACATATTAACCATATTTCCGTTAATATTAACTTGAATTTTCCCCTGATTTAAAATGTCATTACTAACATAATATTGCACGACCTCAACATCATTAATTTTTCTTGCATTTCTATTTGTAGCAACATGGACTTTTTGTGGAATGACATCGGTTAAATTATAATAATAAAAAGCAGAATCCATAGTAATAATTGCACCTTCATATTTTTTTGAAACAATAACCATAGGATTAACAATATCACTTTCAGAATAAACACCATTCCTTAATCTAAATAAATTTCCACTTGCTAATGCTTTTTCTATATTTACTCGTGAACCCAATTTTTTTAAAATCTCTTGATAATCATATACCATTTTTCATCACCAAAATCATTATAGCACAATGTACCACACAAATCAAATTCATGTGGTACATTGTGTTGCGTTTTATCTCTTATTATAATTACAATAATTTCTTATTTTAAGCTTTTATTTCATCACAATTATTAAATTTAGCTATTCGTTTAATAATAATTAACACTCGTCTTTTCTAATTTTCTTCTACTAACCAATTAGCAATATCTTTTATTTGTAATAATGGTTTTACTTTTCTTTTAAAAGTTTCATTTCGCAAAAATCAATTTTTTTCCATTTTGCGAAATGAAATTAAAATAATATGCCATAGATTAATGAATCATGATATCTTTTAATTTATCATATATTTTTACCATTGCATATGTATCTAAACTACAATATTTTAACATGTTTAAGCGAAGTTTTTCCTCTTCTTCTTTAGGTAAATCTTTTAGTGATAAATAAGCATTACTTGCTTCATCACCTTTATGAACTTGATCGAGGTTATGATAATCAAGATTAGGATCGTTTGGATATAATGCCGGTAAAACTTTTTTAATAGAAGCACTACCTTCCATTTCTTTTACATAATAGTCTTGATTTTTAAATGGTACTAGTAGATCAACTATATTATCTGCAATATTTAATAAATGATTACTAAACTCTGGAAAAAGATTAGCCATTTCTTTGAGTCTTGGTATTTCAAATGTTTGATTATAAACTAAAACACATGAATTAAGTGGTATATCATTACATAATTGTTTACACAAACCATACATTGGATTAGAAGTATAATCACTTGATAAGTATTCTTTATGATGTAACTCTCCGCCTTCTTTTTCATAATAGTGTAAGCTATATTGAAAGCATATTTGTTGATAAGGTTTAGTTCCATCAATTACAGGAATTGAATCTTGATAAGATTCAAAATCTAAAAAGTATAATGGATAAGTTAATTGTGATAAAAAAATACTAATTTTATCTTTATTTATTTTAGGTGGTAAATCAAATATTTCAAATTTTATTTGTTCATTTGCTTTTTCATTAAATCCACCATTATCAAGTACATCTTTATAACTTATAATACCTTTATAATACATATCTAACTTCTTTGTAAAGTTAACATGCCATCCTATATCAAATACATTAGGTTTTTCTAAATCTTTAGTACAATATTTAAAGAATGGACAATCATATGGCCTCTTGCACCCCTCTGATAAATTATTATCAGGTTCAATACTAGAATTAATTACTTCTTTTAACTCAGTAATATTCTTTTCAACACTCACTAAATCTATTCTATCTGTAACATCATTAATAACAAAATATTTATTTATATCAAATTCTCCATCTTTAACATACTTATTATTAACATAAACTACATATGATTTTTTTACATTTATTCCAAGTTTATTTAAAACCCAAGTTTGATAAGATACATCATCTACATAGATATCTTTTAATTCAGTTGATGATTTTACTTCATATATTTCTACTCCATCTAAATCATTTTTAAGTATATCAACAGAACAAAAGTTACCATCATAACTAAATGATGCTTCACATATTATATTAGGTTTATTATTTAGCTGCTTAGTAGTATCGCTAATCATGTTTTTATAATTAGTATCATAATTTATTAAGGTATATTCGCCAAATAATGATCTAGCTAAGTCTCCTACTTTATTACCATTTTCAAATACTGCATCATTACCCAAGTCTTCTGCTTCTTCACTTTTAAAACATGATAACCATAATAATTTCTTACATCTAATTCCTAATGTATATCTTGATTTTGATAAATTCATACAACCTCCAACTAAATACTTAATCAATCTTCTTTAGTATAAAATATCTACATTCATAACTACATAAATCTTTTATATATTTATCTTTATACTTAAAATCATTAATTCTATTACATTTTCTACTTCCTCGATTACAGAATCCTTTTAATCTAAGTTTACCATAAGACCAATCTCCTAATATATAATCATAATCATAGAAATAATCTGTATATTTTTCTTTTACTGCATCAAGTTCAAATCCATCTTTATAATTTTCTATTAATTCATAAGTCTTATCTTCTAATTTAATCATTATAACACCTCAGTAAAATTATAAATGATTTTAATTATTTATTCAATAGGAATAGATATACTAGGGTAAGTGTTCGCACCAGAGTAATATGAAGGAACACTTCCTTGTATCATTTTTAAAGCAATAGGTATACTTGATTCTACACTTGTTTTTCTTTTAGTATAAGGAAGTATTACTTCTAGCGTAACTTTAATATCTACATAAACTTCTATAAGTGCATTATTTATTCCATAATTAGTTGTTTTAGCTTTAATATTACTTGTAATACTACCTACTAGGTTTAGCCTAACTGGTACTTTAGGACCAATATTAGAAAGAATTGTATTATTAAATACTACACCACTTGGTATTTTATAAATAATACCCTTTTTTAAATCTTTCTTATCATAACTAACTAGTACACTATCAGGTATATTTAATAAATCTACTCTTCCTTCTTCTAAATACTTTAAATTAAGCTCAACACTACTAGTAATAGTTGTAAGTAATTTATTAACTGTTATACTGTTAAAATCTATTGAAGATACATTACCTTTAGAATCTTTATTAATATTGTATAGTAAACTAGAATCTAATCCATCAGATACTTGTTTCCCTACTGCATCATTTATTATTAAAGTAGCAAGCTTCTCTGTTTCACTTTCAGCTAAATCTAAAAATAGCGGTGTTACTCTTTTATTAATAAAATTAAATACTATTATTATAGATATGATAATCATTATAAATATCATTAATATTACATTTCTTTTTTTAAATTCTATTTTCTTTTTATATGTAAATCTATTCATATTAGATTATATGAAAAAACACCAATAATTATTTGGTGTCTATTTATTAAATATTAATTTTCTCTTATATAATGTATATAGTATAAATCCAATACTAAATAATACTACAATTATTCCAATAGTCTTTAAAATAGAATTCTTTAATGTATTTGGTACTACAATATCAATTGAATACTTTTTAAATTCTACATTAATATTTTTATCCTCATTCATTTTAATAAAATTGGGAATAATAAGTTTAGTTTGCTTTTCTGGTATCTTAATCTCTTTATCATTAATTGTTATTTTAGATATATAGTATCCATCATTAGCTTCAATATTTATGTTATTTTCTTTTGAATTCTCACCATAATATACTTCTTCATCCCCAGTAATACTTCCACCATCATTAAGAGCTTTAGTTACTATTTTATATTTAAGTCTTTCATAAGTATATTCTAGATTCTGTATTTCTTCTTTATACTCATATATCTTTTCTTTAGGTTTATTTACTATTTTATATCCTTCAATACTTTGCTCTATTAATTCATATGTTTTACCAACTTTATCAGTTGTTATAACTTTATCTAATAATTCTTTACCTGATTCATCCACATAACTAACGTTAATTGTACCTTTTATATCAATATATGAATTATAACTAGTCTCTGCAGTTGTAGTTTTACCATCAATTACAGTTTGTCCTATAACATGATTAGACATTGCATCCTTAGTTGCATCAATATTTATATAAGATAGTTCTATATTCTTAGTAACTTTATATTCACTATTTTCATATGAATTTATATTTGTATTAATATTCCAAGTAATAGTTTTATTATTATCATCATATACTCCACCATCTAAATTAGAACTATTTACATCTATTTTAAAAGGTAATGTATCTACAACAGTAATACTTGCTTCTCCTATATAATCAGTAAATACAGTATTATAATTTATTTGATAAGATAACTTATCTTTACTTGTAGTTATTGTATCAGTACCACTCTTAGCAATACTTGAGTTTATCAAACTATTTTTCTTATTATAACAATATTCTACATTAATAGTATCACTACTAACTATACCTTTATAATTATCTGTTTTATTTGCAGAAGCTCGATTATAATTATTTGGTATTGTTATATTAACTTCATAATTATCACTATTATAACTATCACCATAATATAACTTTAAATTAGTAGATGATGCAATCTCACTTCTTGAACTACAATCTAAATATTTAATATTTAAATTTGATTCCTTTTTCTTATAATAATATGTAACTACAATATCATTTTCTCCTCTACTACCTGATTCAACCCCTACAACTCTAACGAACTCATAATTATCTATATCTTTTTTTACAGTTCTATACTCTGTATCATTTTCATCTATATCAATAACGTCATCTAATAGTGGGGTATTACTTTGTTCTTCTAGATACTTAGTAGTAACTTTAACCATCTTTTTCCATAATGCTGTATAAGTTTTATTCTCTGTTACATACAAATCCCTTTCCGGACTCCATCCTTTAAATAACCATCCATCGCTACTAGTAGCATCATAATTAGGGGTAGCATCACCATATAATATATCAGAATATATTTTATCATTAAAGTTTCCATGTTCACCAGGAAGATAAGTAACACTAAACCTTTCCCTTTCGTTCGTAGCATATACGATATTTCCTATCGATGAATCAAATTCAAAAGTTGATATAATATTACTTAAATTATTATCACTATACATCTTAAATGAATTATTTTTATAATAATCTAAGTATCCAGTTTGTACATATCTATAAACTCCACTTTCTAGATTTCTAAATGTTACAACTCCAGATGAATCAGTTATAGCCTCACCCACATCAACATAAGAATCTCCATCTTTCTTTTGTAATTTAATTTTAGCACCTACTATTTCAGTTTTAGAATCAAAATCTCTTAATAATAGTTTACTTTCCTCACTTATGGTTGCTATAGATGATGGAACAACTAGCTTTACATCAGTAGATACTTGTTGTTGTTTAGCATTACCATCTATATCATTCCAAGTCCAAATTCCATTAATTTGTTTAGTTGTTGGAACTACAACAGTTGGAAACCTTAATTTAACACTTAATCCCCAAAATACAACCTTACCGCCAACTCTATTAGAGTTTCCAAAAACATTATTAAAGACATCTTTAACAGTTGAATCAACACTAAAAGGAGATAAACTATGAAAATAGTCCCCGACTCCAGAATAAGAACTATCAATTAACTTTGAATAGTACTCATATGTCTTTGTTTTACTTGGTTGACTCCCAAAATTTATAATAATAGAATTATTATTTCCTTCTTTAAAAAAGCCATACTCAAATTCTTGCATTCTCGTTTTAAATTCATTATAGGTTTCACCAGCATTTTGCTGAATTTCTGTGAAATCTGACGTGATAGGTATAGTATATGAACCACTTGCCGCTTTCATTTCTGTAAGTGAAATAGGAGCAACAACTATAGCACGAATTGTTAGTTTATCTATACTTGCATTAAGATATTCTGGAATGAGAAGTTCTGCATATAAATCATTAAACATTGCAGATGATGTAATATTAGGATAAGCATTAACATCATATAATTGTTTAATTGTAATAGCAGGTGAGCCCATTAGAATTCCAGCCGAGTTATTACTTGTTCCAGTTGTAATCATTCTTGCATTCTCTAATATTTCATCACGGATTTTCGGTTTTATTTTTAAATAAGCTTTTTTATTTCCTACGGTCAATGGAACAACTTTATCAACAAAACCATAATCACTAGAAATGTTTTTAGCAGTTATGAATGTTCCTCCAAGACTAGTTTTAGATATTGCATTATCACTTAGTTTAATAGTAATAACTCTATCTTCATAATATCCATCCATCATCCACTGACCAATTTTATTAGAATTTTCATCGTATATATCAGACCACGAAAATCCAAAACAATCAAACCTGGTTTGATTTTCTGTTTCAATTTCATTAGCAAAAGGAATTTTAATAATATCTCCATCTTTTATTGCTACATCAGAATTAATATGCCAATCAAACTTTACAGCAAAGATATTAGATCCTGTAACACCATTATCTTCATCATAATATGAAGTGCAGGATGCATTTGCACATATTTTAATATTATCAACACTAAAATACTCTGATAAATCTTCCGCTTTAACCGTAGTTATCGCAAACATAGATATAATAACAGCGATAATATAAATACATATCTTTTTTACCATATAAGATTCTCCTTTTATAAAAGCGCACAATAAATGTGCATTTATATTTTTAAATACTTTCTAACTGCTCTCCAAGAACCAAACATACCAACTATCATACCTATTACAACAAGTACTCCTGATATGTATAATACAAATGGATAAGGTTGTTCTAGTTTTATAAATGATACAAATAAATGTCCATTAAAGTGTTCATATAGTTTAGTATATCCTAGAATTGTTACAACTATTGGTGCGATAGATCCAAGTATACCTAGAAATAATCCTTCCATCATAAATGGTATTTTAATATTAGTATTACTTGCTCCAACAAGTCGCATTATCTCTATTTCTCTTTTTCTTGAGAATATTGTAATCTTTATTGTATTAGATATTAAGAATGCTGTTACAATGATTAAAGCAACTACTAATACTATGCAGAATTTACGAACAGTATCAAATACATTTACCATCTGTTCTACCATTCCTGCACCATATTTTGCTGATGTAATACCTTCTATTTTTTCTATTTCTTTTACGGTATCACCAATGTGTTCAATATCAACAACTTTTATTTGATATGTATTTTGAATTGGTGACTCTTCTCTTGACCAGTCTTGCATGATACCTCTAAATACATCAGATGAGGTCATCATTTCTTCAGATATATCCATCTTATCTCTAAATTTAACTTTTTTAGTATTTACGTTATCAATAGCTAGTATTTGTTTTTCAATGTTATTAATATCCTCATCTGCTACATCATTAGAAATAAACGCAACTATTGTTACATCTTTTTCAATCAACTTTGTAAACTTTTCTACACTATAAGACATGATTATTGATACTGCAACTACTATTAGAGTAATTGTAATACATGATATTGATGCGAGTGATAATGAGAAGTTTCTAAATACACTTTTTATAGAATCTCTAATACTTCTTGTAAAAATTCTTAAATATTTCATTAGTTATATGTCCCCTCCTCATAATCTTTTACTATTCTGCCTGAATTAAGTAGAATTACTCTTTTGTTCATTTTTTTAACTATTTCAATATCATGAGTAACCATCACAACAGTTGTACCTAGTTTATTAATAGCCTCTAATACTTCCATAATTTCCATACTCTTTTTAGGATCAAGGTTACCAGTTGGCTCATCACAAATAAGTAATTTAGGGCCATTTACTATTGCACGAGCAATAGCTACCCTTTGTTGTTCTCCACCTGAAAGTTGATTAGGATAATGTTTAGCCTTATTCTTAAGTCCAACAAGATCTAATACTTTAACTACTTTTTTATGTATTTCATCCTTAGGAAGTCCTAATACTTCTAAAGCAAATGCAACATTTTCATAGGCAGTAAGCTTAGGTAATAATTGGAAATTCTGAAATACTACTCCAATCTTTCTTCTTAATTTATATACCTTACTATTTCTTAATTTAGCTACATTAATACCACCTACAATAATTTTACCTTTAGTAGGTTTCTCTTCACGATATAACATTTTTATTAATGTAGATTTACCACAACCAGTTTCACCTATTAAGAAAACAAATTCTCCTTTTTTAATAGTTAAATCCATATCATAAATAGCAGTTACACCATTTTTATATGTCTTATTAACATCTCTTAATCTAATTAAATCCATTTTACGCACCTCCAGATACTTCGTAGGCATCAGTTACTAAGAAAAATGCCTCTGGGTCAATCTCTTTTAATCCTTCTTTTAATATAAAATACTCACGCGTTGGTAATGTACACATAATAATCTTTTGATTATCACCTGTGTATCCACCACGACCTTGTAATACTGTAACCCCATGATTTAAATTATTCATAATAAACTTCTTTACACTAGTCTCATTATCTGTAATGATATAAAATGTTTTAGACTGTGATATACCTAGTATTACTTTATCTGTCATAACACTTATTATATATAGCGAGATTAAAGAATAAATAAATGTTGGAAAACCAAATACAAATAAACTTATTATTATAATTAATCCATCAGTAAATAACATTGCTTTTCCTATTGATACTTTACCATATTTAGCAACTATATCATTTAGAATATCAGTCCCACCCGTAGTATATCCTGCTTTAAATATTAATCCAAGTCCAAGACCGTGTGCGACAGCTCCTATTATTACAACTACAACTGGTTCTAGCGTACCTAAATCGAAGTATCTTACGTAATATGATGTAGCAGCTACAAATATTGGATACAATATACTTCCGGCTACTGTTCTTAGTGTCTTTTTCTTGCCTAAAGCAAACCAACTTAACGCCAACAATAACATACTACCTATAAATATTGTAAGTGCTGGTGTAATATTAAGGATTTTTTTTAATATTACACCAATACCACCTACACCATATACAGTATTACTTGGAAGCAAGAAAACATTATATGATATAGCTACTAAGAATACACCCAAAATAAACTCAGAAAATCTAACTAGTAAATCTTTACTATATACTCTATCCAATATAGTAGATAAATCTACATCTTTATTTCTATGAAACAACATCTAGCTCACCCCAATTATTTATTTTACATTATTCTTTAAATTAGCGCTTATAAATAAATCAATATCACCATCTAATACTTTAGTAGGATCACTTACTTCAGTATTAGTTCTATGATCTTTAACTAAACTATAAGGGTGCAATGTATAGGTACGAATCTGCGAACCAAAATTAATTTCCATATTCTCACCCTTAATACTATTTAACTCTTTTTCTCTTTTTTCAAGTTCTAATTTATATAATTTATTTTTAAGTATATTCATTGCAGTTTCTTTATTTCTAATTTGACTTCTTTCATTCTGACAAGTTACAACTATTTTAGTTGGAATATGTGTAATACGAATAGCAGAATCAGTAGTATTGACGCCTTGTCCTCCATGACCTGATGCTCTATATATATCTATTCTAATATCATTAGGATTAATAGAAAAATCACTATTTTCATATATTGGAGTTACATCCACAGAAGCAAATGAGGTATGCCTTCTTTTATTAGAATCAAATGGTGATATTCTAATTAATCTATGTACACCTTTTTCATTTTTTAAATATCCGTAGCTATTATTTCCACGTACTATCATAGATACACTTTTTATCCCAGCTTCTTCTCCATCTTGATAGTCAACTACTTCTATCTTGTAATTATGTTTCTCACACCATCTAGTATACATACGATATAACATTGACGCCCAATCACAACTCTCTGTACCACCCGCACCAGGATGTATATCTATAATCGAGTCGCATTTATCATATTCCCCACTAAGTAACAAGTTAATCTCTAAACTACTAACTTCATTTTCTAAATTAGTAATAGAATCTTCTAACTCTTTTTTTACATCATCATTACTTTCTAGTTTAAGCATTTCTATTAATTCAAGTGCATCACTAATCTCATTTTTAACTTGAGATACACTATTAATAGTATTTTTTAAATTATTAAGTTCACTAACTACACTCTCAGAATGTTCCTTATCATTCCAAAAGTTGCCATCAAGCATTTCATTTTCTAACTCAGTAATTCTTTTATTCTTACTATCAGGGTCAAAGTGACCTCCATAACTCATCTACTCTATTTAATAAATTATTATATATATTTGTAAGTTCATATATTTCCATATAATCACAACCATTCTTTAAAAATTATAACATGATTTATTATAATTTAAAAGCCTAGCAATGAAACTTTTACAATTATTTTTTATGCATATAATAAATGCAAACCTATTTAGCCTTATTAATTTATAACATTACTATTTCTTTTATCAAGTTTCTTTCGTTTTTCATACATAATTACAGTATCTTTAGATTCATCACCTTTATAAATCCCCCATATTCCCTGAAAACTAATATTTTTTTGATTATCTATAATATTTTTATCAATAGAATCAATTTTCTCTCCACCATATGAAGTAGTTAAATATGCAACAAGCATTTTACCTTCATCATTTAAAATTTCCGTTAAATATTTAACTGAATTCTTAAACTTTTTTATCTTGAAATTACTTTTATTATAACTATATATATTTGATAAATTTATATTATCAAACTTTTCTAGTTTAAATATTTTATTACATTCAAGTATATTCCCGTTTATAAATTTAACTTTTAAATACTTTATTCTTTCCTTCTCTTTATCATAATTACCTTCGTTATATAAATATTTATTAAATGCTTTAATATTAGCGTGTTCATTTTCTTGATAGTGAAATAAATTATACCTATATCTCCAATATTTATTGTCATATACATAATCCCAAAAAGAAAGGCTTCCTAAATCAATCATTCTTAACTCATCTCTTATTATAGAATAAGTATTTTTAGGCATAAAACACTCGTTGTTAGGCAAAGAAAAGAACTTAAGAAAATCCTCATAGTTTAAAGTGAAAAGTGCTGCTTTTTTTAAATTGAAATAATGATAAGTAAAACTATTCAAATCAATAACAGTTACATCATTGCATCCACAAAAATTACTATTAATAATTTGATCTCCTGATGAACCAACTGTAAGTAAAGTTTTATCTTTCAAATCAAACACATTTATATATCCCGCAATATTTTCTGTTGTAAATTTATATATTAATTTAAATCTATCTCCACTTCTACGTTTCAACATTTTATCTACATATTTAATATTATCACTCAATTTCATTATAATCCCTCTAGCGTATATACTATCATAAAAAATAATTAATTACAAATAAAAACTAGATTAATCTAGTCCTTATAATATTAATATCTATGTAATTCCCCCATTTTACTTGTTGGAACAAATCCAGCTTCACACTTAATTAAATCTGGAATACGATTTACAATAGTTGCACAAGTAAGTTCAACAGTTGCAGGTTTATTAATAATCATAGTTGTATCAGGCTCTCCAAATACTGTCCATTCATTAGAATCAAACTCAGACTCATCATATACCTTACCTACACACTCAGTCTCAATTACAATACCTTCTTTAGTAGTTGTAGTAACGCGCGCGCTCATGCCAGTTGCATCTCCTTTATTGATTGTCATATTTAAAGTAGATGAATAAATATCATCTCTGGCAACCTCTGGTATACATTCTTGAGTTTGTTCATCAACTGTAAGATTTAATTTATCACACAACCATCCATTAGTATTCCACATGTAACTTGGTTGATAAGTTCCTTCATTAATCATTTTATTACGTTCTTCATCACTTATTTCATCAACACTAGCTATTTTTTTATCAAACTCTTCTAAACTAAGACCCGCACCGTGTGCCTCAGCTAGAGCAATACCATAGTCTTCAACATTATATGAAGTACGACCTTTTATCTTAGTAATTTTATTTGTAGCTCCTGCTATTGTACTAATTAAATTACCCCAAAAAGCATCCTGATAACCACTACCAGTAATAGTACAATTATTCTTCTTAGCAATAGAATCAATCTCACTAGTTAATTTTGGTGAAGAATTAAATGGATAGAATGCTTCTTCACAAGTAGTAATTGCATTAATACCAAGTTCTGCACATAACTTTAAAGAATCAGCAACATCACTCATTAAACTCATTGTAGTAACAATACATACATCTGGTTTAACACTCTCCATCATACTTCTTGCATCACTAGCAGATGTAATAGTTATACCTATATCATCGCCACCTAATATGCATGATACATCTTTACCTATTACATCAGGATTAATATCGACTGCTCCTACTAATTCATACCCCCTCTCCATTGCATACGAAATCGTATATTTGGACATCTTACCACATCCATACTGAACAAATTTAATCATAATATCCCTACCTTTCTCTTAAAGTATAACACAAAGAAAAAGACAGTTCAACTAAAACTGTCTATCAAATGTAAACATATTTTTTATTTTGCCATTAAATCACATATAAGATTACTGATCTCAGTTGGATTATCAATAGGTAGACCTTCAATAAGTCTAGCTTGTGCATAAAGTATTTTAGCATACTCCTTTAATTCATCCTTATCATTTTTATATAAATCTTTTAATTTATCAGCAATTGGATGAGATTCATTAATTTCAAGAACCTTTTCAGCTTCTACCCCATTATCAATAGGCATCTCTTTCATAACCTTTTCCATTTCAATAGATACATCACCCTTATTAGATAAACATACTGCATGATGGCTACTTAACTTATTAGTAAACTTAACCTCACTAACACCAATCTCATCTTTAATTACATTAAACATATCTTTAGACTTCTTATTAAGTTTATCTAACTCTTTACTTTCTTCAGTATCATTTTCAATAGCATCACTACATACATTTTTAAACTCTTTATCATCAAACTTCATTAATGTTTTAAAGACAAACTCATCTACATACTCAGTACAATATAAAATCTCTTTATCCTTACTCTTTAATGATTCAACTTGTGGCAACATATCTATTTTACTAGTAGTTTCTCCACATGCATAATAAATATCTTTATAATCTTTATTTCGAGAGCAGTAATCACTTAAACTTACTAACTTCTCTTTAGTAGACGAATAAAACATAAGTAAATCTTGAATCTTATCTTTATTCATACCATAATTACTATAAACACCAATCTTAAGTTGCATACCAAAATCTTTATAGAATTTTAAATAATCCTCTTCATTATTATCACGCATATCAGTTAATTCTTTTTTTATCTTCTTCTCAATAGCAGAAGCAATAGTCTTTAACACTCTATTTTGTTGTAAAGTCTCTCTTGAAATATTTAAAGTTAAATCTGGAGAATCAACTACACCTTTAACAAAACTAAAGTAATCAGGAACTAAATCCGCACACTTCTCCATAATAAGTACACCATTAGAATATAACTGCAAGCCTTTTTCATATTCTTTAGAGTAATAATCAAATGATGCATGCGACGGAATATAAATAAGTGAATTATAACTAATAGTACCTTCAGCAGCAGTATGAATATGTCTTAACGGTTTCTCATAATCAAAGAACTTATCAGAATAGAAAGTGTCATACTCCTCGTCAGTAATATCTTTCTTATTACGTTTCCATATTGGAACTAGACTATTAATAATCTCCTCTTCTGTATATTCTTCATACTCATCCTTAGATCCATCTTTTAATCTACTCTTAGTTACATTCATCTTAATAGGATAAGTAATATAATCAGAATACTTCTTAATTAGTCTTCTAATCTCATACTCTTCTAAATACTTAGAATACTCCTCTTCACTATCTTCTCTAATAGTTAGAATAACATCTGTTCCATAAGTATCCTTATCAGTTTCATTAATAGAATATCCATCTATACCTTCAGACTCCCACTCATATGCATCATCACTTCCATATGCCCTAGATACTACTCTTACATTACTAGCAACCATAAAAGCCGAATAAAACCCTACACCAAACTGTCCAATAATATCAATATTCTCTTTTCTAGCATTATCATTCTTAAAATCAAAAGAACCACTCTTCGCAATAGTACCTAAGTTACTCTCTAGTTCCTCTTTAGTCATACCAATACCATTATCACTAATAGTAAGTCTTCTTGCATCTTTATCAATACTTACATTAATACATAAATCTTCCTTATTAATTTTAACACTCTTATCAGTTAAAGACTTATAATGAAGCTTATCTATCGCATCAGACGCATTAGATATAATCTCACGTAAAAAAATCTCCTTATTCGTATAAATAGAATTAATCATTAAATCCATTAGTCTTTTCGACTCAGTCTTAAATTGTTTCTTCATATTATCCTCCTTTAGCAGTCATATTGATTGATTGCTAAAAATATTTTAGTACAAATACAAACCAATGTCAATAGTATTATCTAATTATTATTTTAGCTATATCATTTATTACAGTCGCACACACATTCTTATCATGTATTACATCTATACCTGATTTTCTATATCCTATATGGTTAATAGAATTACCTGAATGATATACTTTATAATTATCTATTACAAAATACCTATCATGGAATGTATCATCATAATAAATAATCAAATTATTATAATCTTTATTATACTTTTCAATATCTAATTTAGTTAATTTACTCTTCTTACCAGTAATCAATATAACTTTACAATCTATATTTCTAATCATATCTAAGAACGTTTTATCTGTATATCTATCTACAACAATCAATTCATTCTTAGCCTCACTAAATATATCTAATACTTTAGAATATGCATCATACGCCTTTCCATTAAAATATATTTCATCTATTTCTTTATCAGTCTCTAACTTATCAAATGATTCTTGTAATAACCTAATACTATTACTATGTTCTGATAATTCATTATCATGTTTTAATAACATATCTTTTATATCCTTATTCTCTCCTGCAGTACTCAATAAGTAATGTCTCATTTTCACAAATGCATCCATTATTCTTATACTCATTTCTTCAGCTACGCTTGTACGAAGAACAGTCGCGAGCATTGCCACTCCTTGTTCTGTAAAAGCATATGGATTATACCTTCTGCCACCATGAACATTTTCTAAACTTGAGGTTTCAATTTGAAACCTCAAGTTATTAAATTCCTCATCAGTTAATTGAAACATAAACCTTTCCGGAAATCTATTTATATGTCTTTTTACTGCTAAATTAATAGATTTTGCACCGTTTTTACATTCATATAACTGAGCAAGATTAAAATCAAGCATTACTTGCTTACCCCTAACCTCATATATCATATCCTCTATTTTTATATCATCTGTTACTGCAATCTCATCCATTTATAATCTACCTCCTATAATTTTAGCAATATCATTTATTACAGTTGCACATACATTCTTATCATGTATTACATCAATGCTCGATTTTCTATATCCTATATGGTTAATAGAATTACCTGAATGATATACTTTATTATTATCTATTACAAAATACCTATCATGAAAAGTATCATCATAATAAATAATCAAATTATTATAATCTTTATTATACTTTTCAATATCTAATTTAGTTAATTTACTCTTCTTACCAGTAATCAATATAACTTTACACTCTAGATTTCTTATAATATCTAAGAATGTTTTATCAGTATATCTATCTACCACAATTAATTCTTCTTTAGCCTCAGCAAATATATCTAAAACTTTAGAATATGCATCATATTCTTTACCATTAAAATATACTTCATCTATTTCTTTATCAGTCTCTAACTTATCAAATGATTCTTGTAATAACCTAATACTATTACCATGTTCTGATAATTCATTATCATGTTTTAACAACATATCTTTTATATACTTATTCTCTCCTACAGTATTAAGTAGATAATGTCTCATTTTAACAAATGCCCGCATTATACTTACGCTCATCTCTGACGCTACTTTAGTTCTAAGTACGGTAGCTAGCATAGCTACTCCCTGTTCTGTAAATACATAGGGTAAATATTTTTTGTGTTCACCTCGTCCATTCTTTAAGGTCCCAACTTGGGACCTTAAAGAACTATATTCATCTTCCATTAATTGAAAATAAAAATCACTTGGAAATCTTTCAAGATGTCTATTAACAGCCTGATTAATTGTCTTAGTACCATTTTTACATTCATAAACTCTTCCTAAATCAGAATCAAGCATTACATACTTACCCCTAATTTCATATATCATATCTTCTATTTTAATATCATCTGTTACTGCAATCTCATCCATTTATAATCTACCTCCTATAATTTTAGCAATATCATTTATTACAGTCGCACACACATTCTTATCATGTATTACATCTATACCTGATTTTCTATATCCAATATGATTGATAGAATTCCCTGAATGATATACTTTATTATTATCTATTACAAAATACCTATCATGGAATGTATCATCATAATAAACAGTTAAATTATTATAGTCTTGATTATACTTTTCAATATCTAATTTTGTTAGTTTACTCTTCTTACCAGTAATCAATATAACTTTACACTCTAGATTTCTTATCATATCTAAGAATGTTTTATCAGTATATCTATCTACCACAATCAACTTATCTTTAGCTTCTCCAAATATATCTAACACCTTAGAATAAGCATCATATACTTTTCCATTAAAATATACATGATTAATCTCTTTAGCAGTCTCCAATTTATTAAAAGATTCTTGTAATAGTTTAATTTCATAATCATGTTCTAAAACCATACCATTTATAAATTTTTGTTCGAACAAGCCATCAGATATGTAATGCCTCATTTTAACAAATGCATCCATTATTCTAATGCTTACTGCTTCAGCAACATCAGTTCGTAACACAGTAGCTAACATTGCAACACCTTGCTCTGTAAAAGCATATGGAAGTGTACGACTTTTATTATTTGCGGTTTCAAGTTGAAACCGCAAATAATTAACTTCTTTTTCAGTTAATTGAAACATAAATCTTTCTGGAAACCTATTAATATGTCTTTTTACTGCAAGATTTATAGATTTCGCACCATTTTTACAATTATAAAGCCGAGCTAAATCAGAATCAAGCATTACTTGCTTACCTCTAATCTCATATATCATATCTTCTATTTTAATATCATCTGTTACTGCAATCTCATCCATTTATAATCTACCTCCTATAATTTTAGCAATATCATTTATTACAGTCGCACACACATTTTTATCATGTATTACATCTATACCTGACTTTCTATATCCAATATGATTTATAGAATTACCTGAATGATATACCTTATTATTATCTATTACGAAATACCTATCATGAAAAGTATCATCATAATATATAGTTAAATTATTATAATCCCTATTATACTTTTCTATATCTAATTTAGATAGTTTACTTCTTTTACCAGTAATTAGAATAACCTTGCACTCTAAACTTCTTATCATATCTAGAAATGTTTTATCAGTATATCGATCCACTACAATCAATTCATCTTTAGCTTCTCCAAATATATCTAATACTTTTGAATAAGCATCATATACTTTACCATTAAAATATACATGATTTATTTTTTTAGCAGTCTCTAACTTATCAAATGATTCTTGTAATAATTTTATATCTACTGTATTTTTATTAATTCTTTCATTATCTTCAAGAACCATATTGTTTATATATTTTTGCTCAATCAAATTACTAGAAATATAGTGTCTCATTGCAACAAACGCATCCATTATTCTTAATACTCACTTCGGTTGCAACTTTAGTCTTAAGAATTGTAGCTAACATAGCCACTCCTTGTTCTGTAAAAACTCTAACTTTATATCTTCTTCCGCCATGTGTCCCACCAGTACTTGAGGTCAAATTTTTTGACCTCAAATTATTATATTCCTCATTTTCTAACACCCACGAAAATCTCTCAGGAAACTTACTAGGATTATTTCTTACAGCTTGATTAACTTCCTTTGTTCCATTTTTACATCCATAAAGGATTGCTAAATCAGAATCAAGCATTACATACTTACCTCTAATTTCATATATCATATCTTCTATTTTAATATCATCTTTAACCATAACATCTTTCATGAATTTACCTCCTCTTAGTGCACTAAGGCATACATTATCACAAGCAATATTCATTGTCAAACAAACACTTTATCAATAATTACACCTTTATCTATACACTATTTTAAAATCTGTATATCAATATTTAAAATACGGTATTATTGGGAGTGCAGAAAAATCAAAAATAAAAATAGAATGATTATTCACATTCTATTTAACTAATTCATATGTATCTCTTGATATCATTACTTCTTCATCCGTTGGAACTACAAAGCATTCAATACTTGAATTTTCAGATGATACTTTAACAAATTTTCCACGACAGTTATTAGCTTCACTATCTGCTTTTACTCCAAGTGATTTTAAAGATTCCATGATTTCCATTCTAGTATCTATTCCGTTTTCTCCAATTCCTGCAGTAAATATAATTGCATCTGCCCCATCTAGTAATACATAATATCTTGCTATATAATTCACTATACTTCTTACAAACATTTTCTCTGCAAGAATGCATTTTTCATTACCTTCTTTTATACCATCTTCAATATCTCTTGAATCTGATATACCACCAGTAATTCCTTTAAATCCACTTTCTTTATTTATTAAATGATCGATATCATCTGCACTATAACCTAAGTTTTTAATTAAGTAAGGTATAATTGATGCATCCATATCACCAGTACGAGTACCCATGATAACTCCAGCATTAGGAGTAAATCCCATCGATGTATCTACTATCTTACCATCCTTAACTGCACTTATACTACATCCACTACCAATATGACAGATAATAAGTTTTTTATTTTCTTTATAGTATTCTTCCATAGTCTTAGTAATATACTTATGACTTGTTCCATGAGCACCATATTTTCTAATACCATGATTTTCATATAATTCATATGGTAATGCATAAAGATATGTTTCTTTAGCCATAGTTTGATGAAATGCAGTATCGAATACTACTACGTGTTTCGCACTACTAACAATATCCATAAATGCATTAATACCTACTAGTGCAGCTGGATTATGTAGTGGCGCAAGTGGAGATAATTCATCAATAGTTTTAATTACTTCATCAGTAACTAATACACTCTTATCAAACTTATCAGCACCTTGTACTACTCTATGTCCAATACCTTTAATCTCATCTAAACTGTCTACTATTTTATTATCTAGTAATTCTTTAACTAATATTTTTACAGCTTCTGCATGGTTAGTTAAGTTAGCTTCTTTCTTAATCTTTTCTCCATTTAATTTATAACTATAAAAACTATTATCAATACCAATTCTCTCAAAGTTACCTGATATTAATACTTTTTCGATAGGCATTTCATACATTTGAAACTTTAATGATGAACTACCACAATTAACTGCTAAAATCTTCATATAATCCTCCTATATTTCATACTCTATTAATCTTAAATTAGGTATCTCAAGCTTACTCATATCTCCATCTTCTGGTATAGGATGAAGACAATAATGAATTGCACGAAGTACTGCGCTATGAGTTACTACTAAAACATTTTTATCCTTATATCTTACTTTTATATCCTCTAAAAATTCTGATACTCGAGCAAGTAAATCTTGTACTCTTTCAATTTTATTATTATCTGTATTTATAAAGAAATTCCAACACTTTACTGTATCAACTTCTTCAATATGTGCACCTTCACACATTCCCCAGTTGCGTTCAACTATTCTATCATCTATATTTATTGGATACTTATCAGATGTAATAATTGATGCAGTATCTACTGCTCTTTTAAGCGGAGATGAAATTACAACATCTATATCAAGTTTATCTACTATATCTCTTAACTCTTCTGCATCCTTAATACCTTTTTCCGTTAAATCCCACTCTGTTTGTCCTTGAATTAAACCTAATTTATTTCTAATAGTCTCTCCATGACGAACAACATATAATATCATATCATTTTCTTTCCTTCATTGTTGGAAATAATAATACATCTCGTATTGATGATTGTTCTGTAAATAACATAATTAATCTATCAATTCCATATCCTATACCACCAGCAGGAGGCATACCATACTCTAATGCTTCAACGAAGTCATAATCAATATCATTTGCCTCATCATTACCCATATCTTTTTCTTTTAACTGTGCTTCAAATCTTTCAAGTTGATCTATTGGATCATTTAATTCTGTATAAGCATTCGCACATTCATGTCCTGAGATAAATAATTCAAATCTCTGCGTAAATCTAGGATCCTCTGGATCTTTCTTAGTAAGAGGAGAAATTTCAATTGGATGTCCATATAAAAATGTTGGTTCAATTAATGTTTCTTCTACATACTTCTCAAAGAATTTATTTATAATATGACCATATTGTTTTTCATGCTCTTCAAGCTCTATACCATGTTCTTCGGCTAATTTGATACACTCATCAACACTAGTTATTGCTTTAAAATCAATACCAGTTTTCTCTTTTATCGCATCGGTCATACTAATTCTTTTCCATTTACCAGAAAGATCTATATCATGTCCTAAATAGTTAAATGTAGTTTTTCCACATACTTTATTAGCTATTTCTTGATACATCTCTTCTGTTAGATCCATCATACCATCCAAATCAGAATATGCTTGATACAATTCCATCATTGTAAACTCTGGATTGTGCTGTGGATCCATACCTTCATTTCTAAATACTCGCCCTATTTCATATACAGATTCCATTCCACCTACAAGAAGTCTTTTTAAGTTTAACTCTAAGGCAATACGTAAATACATATCTATATCTTGTGTATTATGATGTGTAATAAATGGACGTGCAGCAGCTCCAGATAATAGATTAGTTAATATTGGAGTTTCTACTTCAGTAAATCCTTTATTATCTAAGAAGTTTTGAATACATCTAATAATTTTAGGACGCATAAATGCAACCTTCTTAGATTCTTCATTCATAATTAAATCTACATAACGTCTCCTATATCTTTCTTCTATATCAGTTAATCCATGGAATTTCTCTGGAAGTGGTCTTAATGCTTTTACTAAATGATTATATTTTAAACACTTAATAGTAACCTCACCAGTTCTTGTTTTCATAATCTTACCATGCACACCAACTATATCACCAATATCAGCTGTCTTAAACAAACTATAAGATTCTTCTCCAATATCATTAATAGAAATATATACTTGTATTTTTCCAGTTTTATCTTGAATAGACATAAATGAAGCTTTTCCCATTTTCCTTATAAACATTATTCTACCGGCAATAGTAGCAGTATCATCCATATTCTCAAATGCATCATGATCTACATCTTGATATTTTTCTTTAATATCAGCTGCAAAATCAGTTCTTTCAAATCTTTCACCAAATGGATCAATCCCTAAATTCCTAATTTTTTCTGCTTTTTCTCTTCTAGCAACTTCTTGATCTGTAAATTCTCTCAACATAATCACTCCTTCTTCGTTGATTAATTATATCATTATTTTTAAGTATTTGCAATTAATTTAAATATATGTTATTATGTATACAGGAAGCAATGCTTCATATAATATAAAAAGGATACATTTGAATGGTGTAATCAGATGTTATCCCAATTTTTGGTGTAGCATCTAAAACAGCTTATTATGTTTCAGATGCTTTTTACTTACCTTGTAATAAGTAATATAACAATGATAAGTAAAACTAAAATAACAAAATACATTTCTTTTTTAGTCATATTATCATTCCCCTTTCACATAACCAAAACCCACCAAAATAATAAGCATTTTGAGTAAAGGGGTAACATCTGAAATTCAAACATATCCGAATAGTATTGTAACAAACTTATACTATCAATACAAGTATAAATCATATGTTTTTAAGGAAATCATCAAGTAAATTTATGATTTCTTTTTTAGTCTTTGTTTTAAATATTTTCTGCTTTAATTCTTTAGTACTAGGTATACCTTTTAAGTAATATGCAATATGCGTACGCATCTCAAGAAGTGCAACTTTCTCATTCTTAGTACTTAGAAGTAAATCCATATGTCTTTTAATCATATCAAACTTCTCTTTGATAGTTACTTCATTTGGTAATGTACCACTATCTAAATAATCTACACATTCTTTAATAAGCCAAGGATTACCTAGTATACCTCTACCTATCATTACTGCATCACATTTAGTATAATTCAGCATATATTTTGCATCAAAACAAGATTTAATATCTCCATTACCAATTACAGGAATAGATACATTTTCTTTTACTTGTTTAATTATATCTAAATCTACTACTCCACTATAACCTTGAGCACGTGTTCTACCATGTACTGTAATTGCGCTTGCTCCTGCTTTTTCAACAATCTTTGCTATTTCTACTGCATTAATGCTATTAGCATCCCAACCACTTCTAATTTTAACTGTAACAGGAACAGATACATTATCAACTACTGCCTTAACTATTTCATATACTTTATCTGGACTTTTTAATAATGCACTACCAGCTTGAGCAGATATAGCAACCTTAGGTACAGGACATCCCATATTTATATCTATAATATCAGGCTTCATAGTACTCTCTATATACTTAGCAGCACTTACAAAAGAATCTTTATCACTACCAAATATTTGTTGTGCGATAGGTCTCTCAAAATCAGTCATATAAAGCATATCTATAGTCTTTTTATTACCATAAGTAATTGCTTTATCACTAACCATCTCTGCAACTATTAACCCTGCACCAAACTCTTTAATAATAGTTCTAAATGCACTATTACTAATACCTGCCATTGGCGCCATTACTACATTATTTTTAATTTCAACACTACCTATCTTAAACATAAATCACCTAGTCTTTTTTCTATCTACAGTATCACTACTACTATCATTCATCATAGATTCATAATATCGAATCTTCTCTATGTTTACTCTAGCATCTTTCTTTACACCAAACAAATCTTTGTTAAGAATATCTATTCTCTCTTTAATATTATTACTAAATTCTTTATATTCTTTATCCATCTTATTAATACTTTTTAATTCTTCTTTATATCTTTTTATCTTAAAAAACCTAACAAGCACTAATATTAATTCTAAATATATGATAGATATACTCATTATAGAAAAATAAACACTTTTAAATACTAAACCAATAGATATTAATAATAGTAAAATATTAAACTTATCAATACCTCTAAATTTTTTTAGTCTAACTATCTTAGATTTAATTAATCTTTCATTTAACTTTAAAGTATTATACAAACTTAATGCATTATTATACTCTATAAATAATTTATACTCATCATGATATCCATCTTCTATTTTTTTATTTAATAATACTAATTCCTTATTTAACTTATTAATAATACTAGTAATATTTATAATATCTACACTACTTTTATTAGACTTCTTAACCTTATTATTTCTATCTATATTAACACTTACACTATTAGTTTCTAACTCTTTTTTAACTTCATTAATTAGCTTCATAACAGTATCATCCCCATTATTTAAATCAGGATGATACTTCTTTATTAGTTTCTTTAATCTTCTTTTAACGCCACTATCATATACACCATTATACTTTAAATAACTATAAATCTCTTCTTTAGTCATAATACTCCTATTTATTATTAATATAATCTAATACATCACTAACCGTATTATTAAAATTATTAAAGTCTACATTAAACCACTTTACATCTAATTGATGATTAAAAAATGTATACTGTCTTTTAGCATAATGTCTACTATTTTGTTTAATTTTATCTAAACAACTATCTAAGCTAGCATTACCTTCAAAGTATGGAAATAACTCTTTATAACCAATTGGTGTTAATACTGCCTTAGTTCTAATATTACTATCATATACCTTCTTTGCTTCATCTAATAATCCTAAATTAACCATTATATCTACTCTTTTATTTATTCTATCATAAAGTATATTTCTATCAGTAGTAAGCCCAATAAATAATGTATCATAAAGTAGTTTATCAGTCTTATCTTTTTTACTATAAGCAAGCTTAGTAGTCTCCATATAATTTAAAGCTCTAACAAGTCTCTTGCGATTATTCTTATGAATAGTATTATCTTTATCCATACTCATTACTTTATTATATAACTCATCATCACTCAAATCATCATAATCATTATTATCATCATTTATAAACTCATAATCATATAAAGCTGCTTTAATGTATAAGCCTGTTCCGCCTACGAATATTGGAGTTTTACCTCTATTTAATATATCATCTATACATAATCTACAATCTTTCTGATAATCAAATACTGTATAATCATCCGTAATATCTTTTATATCAAATAAATGATGTGGAATATTCTCTTTTTCTTTAAGAGTAACTTTTGCCGTTGCGATATCTAATCCCTTATATACTTGAGTGGAATCGGCATTAATAACCTCACCATTTATCTTCTTTGCAAGTTCTACACTTAATTTAGTCTTACCTACGCAAGTAGGTCCTAATATAACTATTACCATAAATCACCTTATAAACATACTATCGCCAAAAGAGAAAAACCTATAATTATTCTTTATAGCTTCATTATATGCATTCATAATTATTTCTTTAGAAGAAAATGCACTAACTAACATTAACAGTGTTGATTTAGGTAAATGAAAATTAGTAATTAATCCATCTATAGCTTTAAACTTATATCCAGGATATATAAATATATCTGTAAACCCACTACATTCTCTAAAATCCCCGTATTCATTCATAATAGTTTCAAGTGTTCTAGTTGTAGTTGTTCCAACACTAATAATACGTTTTCCCTCTTTTTTTGCTTTATTAAGTATATCTGCAGTACTCTTATCCATAGAATAAAACTCACTATGCATTTTATGTTTTGTTACATCTTCAACATTAACTGGTCTAAAAGTACCAAGACCAACATGTAAAGTAATAAATACAATCTTAATACCTTTTTCCTTTATCTTTTCAATTAACTCATTAGTAAAATGTAACCCTGCAGTAGGAGCAGCCGCACTACCTATATTTTTAGCATATACTGTCTGATATCTATCTTTATCATTTAGCTTTTCATGAATGTAAGGAGGAAGTGGCATCTCACCTAATTCATCAAGAATTTCATATAGTATACCATTATAAATAAGTTTAAATACCCTAATACCTTCATCTCTAACCAAAATACATTCAGCCTTTAATTTATCACTAAAAACTACAATAGTACCAACCTTAATTCTTTTTGCAGGTTTGACTAAACACTGCCAAATATCTTTTTCTTCTTCTTTTAACATAAGTATTTCAATCGCAGCCTTAGTATCCTCTTTTACACCATAAAGCCTAGCAGGAATTACTTTAGTATCATTCATAACAAGTATATCATTACAATCTAACACATCTATAATACTATCAAACTTACTATGCTTAATATCCCCAGTATTTTTATCCAATATCATTAACTTAGATGAATCCCTTTTTTCCAAAGGAGACTGAGCAATTAATTCAGCAGGTAAATCATAATTAAAATCATCAGTTCTTAATTTTTCAGTTTTCATGCAATCACCGCAGTTATTTTACCATGGAATAGAAAAAAAAGAAACTCTGGTTTGAGTTTCTAAATAGATTCTGCAACTTTGACTGGGGAATTTTTTAAACATCTATTTTTTATTCGCATGTTCCCACTCATTGTTGTAGAACCAATTTTATTATAAATCTCCAACACTAACTACGCACATTCCATGAAATTCCATTCCATCAACCTTACCACACTCATCTAGGGAAATATTAACGGCTTTAGCACACACAACTTTACCATTTAATGTACGAAGTGAACCACCACTAAGACAAGCATATCCTGTGCCAGCTGCTACTTTATTAGCACTTATAGTGCAAAATGATCCATTCTTCTTCCAGCCACCACTACACGGTGAGTCACTTAGATTTTTATAACATAATCCCTCAGCATACGTTTTCCAATCAGAAGGACATTGTTTTGTACTTGTAGAGCCACTTGAATTAGATTTACCTGAACTAGATGAGCTTCCACTACCACTACTACTCCAGAAATTAGACCAAGTACTACCTCCACTGTTAGTTTCATTACAATTTGAACATCTATATGTTGTTGTTTCTGCTATTGGCACAGAATAAATTCTGTTTTTACAACTAGAATCACTGTATACTGTTATTGTTCCTTTTCTTACTCTTAAATCGCTATTAATAGTTAAATCTCTAACCTCTTGTTTACCATTTGTAGGAACTTTTACACAACTTCCTTCTACCCACAATGAGCCATTATTATATGTTCTCCATTTATAATAATATGTATCTGTATTATCTATTATATTAAATATAAATCCATTATTAATAACTGTCCCATTAGTTTGTGAACTTGATAAGTTTCTACCTACTGAAATTGTAAGTGGAGGACAATTAGAACACTTATATGTTTTACTTTCAATAGTTTTTATTTTCTTTTGGCAACTTGCATCTCTATATAAAGTTACATTTACTTTTCTTGTTCCATTTACAGTAAACGATCCTTCATGTTCTCCCTCCGTTACTTTAGTACACTTAGTATTATAATTATTACTACCATTTAAATAGTTTGACCATATATAATAATATGAATGTGCTTTATCTCTTATTTTAAAATCAATGTTAATTTTATAATTTGTATCTTTTGAAATTGATGTAACACTATTCTGTGGTTTAAATGTTGCATCTACATCATTAGGACATCCACCTCTACAAGTATATGTTTTACTATCAACAGATGTAACCTCACTTGTACAACTAGAATCACTATATACAGTAACATTTGCCTTTCTTTTACCATTTACAGTAAATGATCCCTTATGTTCTCCTGGCACAACTTTTTTACACTCAGTTCTATAATTAACTTCATCATAAAAATAGTTTTTCCATATATAGTAATATGTCTTACTTGTATCTTTAACATCAAAAATTACGTTAATATTATACTTTTTATTAGCTGACACACCTGTTGCATTACCTTCTGGTTTAAAAGTTACAACAACAGGATTATCTACTGTGTTAGTATCTTGATTGTTATTTACACTTTCGTTAGTTGTATTTGAATTATTATTTTGCTCTGTATTAGTTATTGCATTTGTATTTGTGTTTGTATTGTTGTTAGTGTTAACATTATTTTCTTTATTATTATCATTAGCGTCTACACTATGTTCTTCCTTAACTGCAGGCATTGTTTCTTTATATACACACTTATTACCATTTAATGTATAGCCCTTTAAACATACACGTTTTACACCAATTTCCTCTTGATAAGAATTTAATGAACCAACGTTTCTCTCTAAATAGCTTTTAAGTGCAGTCTCATCTTCATAAAAAACAGATCCATTTTGAGTAACATCCGCTGCAACTATTTGTAGCTCTGATAATTTACTTACATCATCATCTTCTTCTTCATAATAAGAATAATTAATATATTTAGATAATAAATCTAAATCATTCTTATCTACTTTATTATCTGAATTAATATCACCTAGTATAGCAGCATCTACGCTCATTTCTTTAACGCATTTATCGCCTTCAAGAGTATATGTATTATCAAAGCAATAATATTCTGTAATAGAGTTACCCATTAATTTTGATAAACTACCAGTTATAATTAAAACAACAACTAAACATATTAATGTAATTGATATCACAATTGATAATACTTTTTTTATTCTTCTATTCCTTATTTCTTCATTACTCGGTCTTCCAACATGAACATTCTTTTTAAACATAATACTAATCTCCTTACCCTATGTAGATAGAATATCACAATAATGTGCAATAGTCAATTATTTATTTGCTTTTTTGTACTGTTAATCTATACTTAAGTTGCTTAGTATATATTTTTTAAAGCACATAATCCTAATCGTGCAATATATTAACTACTTCACCAATATATATAGTATGAATATCAGAATCACTATAAAGTTTATCTTTTATATCACTTGGTATAGAATTAATATCCATATCTTGTGAATATAACTTCTTACACACTAATGTTTCCTTTGCTTCTTTAAATGTAGTTATATTATCTAGAAATTTTGGAGTTAATTTAGTTAGGCTAACTTTATCTTTATCTCTACCCGATACACTTCCTAGTATTCCTAAGGCTTTCTTATATTCATCACTATAGAAACTAACAGTAAAATATTTATTATTTTCTAATAGTTCATGTGTATAACGACTCTTTCTAACAAATACTGTAACTACTTCTTTTTGCCATAAAGTACCTAGTGTTCCCCAACTAATTGTCATAGTATTGTATTTATTTTTATCACCCACTGTAAGTAGTGCCCAATCTTTATTAAACTTCTTAAATATATTTACATTATAATCATCTATTTTCATAAATTATTCCTTTCTAATTTTACCAAATTCATCTAATGAAGCATTAATACTCCAACTATTTATATCATTAATTACTCTTAATTTATCATCTCCTTCTAATACTTCTGTTTTAGAATCTTTTTGTAGTGCGGGAACAATATAGTATTCCATAGAACCATCTTTATTTAAATTTACTTTAAATAGCGCGGTATCAATAGTTTCATTATTAAATAAGAAATTACCCAAATTATATATAATTGGTTTATCATTATATACCTCTACACCCTGTAATGTATGTGCATGATGTCCCACAACCATATCAGCTCCGGCATCTATATATGCATGTGCACTACTAACCTGTTCATCTTCTAACTCGTGTGAATTCTCACGTCCAAAGTGTATTATTGGTATTACGTAATCTGAGCTACTTCTTAATTCCTTTATTAAATTAATCATATCAGTAGGGTCATAACACCTAAATACACCACCAGTATCATTTGTTGCGCCTGGAGTCATTATATTTTTTTCAGCACGCGTTGCGGATACAAAAGCTATCTTATAACCATTTATTATAAAATAATAAGGTTTCTTTGCTTCTTCTATATTGTGTCCGGCACCAATATGTGGAATATTGTATTCGTTAAATGCATCAAGCATATCATTAAATGCATCTAATCCATAATCATAAACATGGTTATTAGCTAGAGTTACCATATCTACACCCATCTCATCATATATAGATAATCTTTCAGGTTTAGCTCTAAATGTATATGTTTTATTTGGAAGTGCATATCCTCTATTACTTACGGTAAACTCAGAATTTGCAATCATTATATCACTAGTAGTCATAATATTAAGCATCTTACTTCCAAGCACTCCATTTATTCCACCACGAGAATCATAAACAGGAGCAATAAACCAATTATCTGCAAGCGATACATCACCTACAAAACTAATTGTACTTGTATCTTTAGACTCTACTATTTTAACATTATCCATATTATCATATGCTTTATTATATAAATCATTTAATACTATATATGAATTATTAGTAACTCGATGCCACATACTTGAATTATAATCACTATTTTCAAGTAACTTATCTAACTTTTTTAAAGAGCCTTTATAATTAGTATCTACCCACTTAATAAAAGATGTATCTACATCATAATCTTTTAATTTATTTGATATTTTACTCACCAAATCAATCTTTTTAACACTTTTACTCTTATCTCTATTCTTACTATACTTACTAAGTAATATCATTAAACTAATTAATAAAATGATTACTACTATAAATATAAATAATCCAATTTTTACACTTTTCTTTAATCTTCGTTTCATAAATCACCCTACTTTGATAACAATAGTATAACACACATTAAAAAAAGCAACAAAACTACTATGACTGTCACTTTTTCATACATGTGCAATTATTTAGTCTTTTTTGTATCGTCGTTATATAGTTCTCCTATTTCACGACTAGACATACTATCAAAGTCTAAATTATCTGGTTTTTGACTCTTATGTGATAATTTCCAAAAAAATGATTTCGAATCATATCTTTGCTTAGCTAATTCTATTAATGCTTCTTTCTCTTTTTTTAACCTCTCTATTTCTTCTTTACGTTCTTCTTCTCTAATTTTTTCTTCAAACTGTAACATAAATGCAACTTTTTCTTCAAAAGTATTAATTGGAATATCACACGATTTCCTAAATTCTGCAAATTTAGCTGTTAGACTATCAGCGTATGAATCATTCATATGCTGATACATCATATCATATTTAGTAACCAACAAATTATAACGTGCTCTTGTTATTCCATCAAAATTATTCATTTCCTACCTCCACTAAATTAAGTTTAACAGAATAGTTTTTTATTGTCAACTATCAATTTAGTTGAATAACGCAACAATATGTTGTATAATTGTATTACCTATTAATCAAACAACATATGCATAATTTGTCATATTAAAGGAGGCTAAATGAAAAAACAACCGCAAGTAACAGAACTAACAAGAAAAAAACTCATAAATAGTTTTTGGAATTTATATAAAGAGAAAGATATAACAAAAATAAGAATTAAAAATATATGTGATTGTGCAAAATATGATCGAACAACCTTTTATCGATATTATATATGATATAACAGATATATTAAATAAATTAGAAGATGAAATTATAATTAGTATTGCAAATAGCATTAGTAAAAACATTAATGACAAAAATAGTAATAAAATTAATTATGATGGCTTTAATATATTTAATAATAAATATAGCGAATACATTACTTTTTTTTACAAGGCTCTGTTCAATCTTTTGACTGATGATGTTATAAACCAGTTGTTCTGCTCATAAAACAATGCATTGATATATCTACTTATCAGTAATTTGCTTGAACACAGCCTTTTACAAAAATAGTAACCGCAATTTTTATAATAAACTAAAGCGAATAATTAAAAAGGATGTTTATAAATATTTTAATTTTAGTATAGATAATGCTGATATTGAAGAATTTATTTTTGAATTTGTATTCTCTTCACTTATTAACTCTTATGTTTATTGGTATAATCATAAAAATATCATGAGTTTAAAATCATTCGTAGAATTTGCAAACAATGTAATATCTAATGGTATAAATATAGTTTTAAAAAATACACATAAGCAAAAAGGCAAGCATAACTTGTCTTTTGCTATTTTAATATAGTACCTCCCCACTCAACTAAAGTAAAACCTTTTCTTTCTACTTTAGTTAATTGTTGTTCCTTTATGTCTATTTTCTCATCTAATGGCATATATTCCATATTAATTCTAATCAATGTATCTGGTTTAGGTGTGATTAAAAGAGGCATATTATTATTTTGTTCTTCCAACGTTTCAAACCTTATGTAATTATATTTATTACTATCTAACTTGGGCAACCAATATATTATAAACTCTTCTTGTTCTTTATAGTTTAATCCTAGTATTTCTAACTTCTCTTCTAAGAAACTGAGTGCATCTTCTCCCTTAACAATAAAACCTTCTTCTTTTATTCCGTTTGATTCAGTATTAATTCCTTCCCAAAACAATGAGTATAACTTTCTTCCTGTTTTTTTATCTATAAGAGTACCATCAGGATTAGCTTCTATATCCCAATAATCATTATATTTAGGATATGTTACTGTTAATTTATCAGGATTTCCTAGTTCTACTTTAATACTCATAGTATCTTCTGGATATAGATAAATTATTGGCTTTAAATCTTCATCTCCACTATTAGTTAAACTGTTAAATAATGTTTCTAATTCTTCTTTAACACTTTTATAATTATTAGGGTACATCATATAGCCTGAAGAACTTATTCTTTTATTGTTATCATATACAATACTTATAGAAAATGTATCTCCATCTAATACATTTTTATCTGACTTATTAAACCCATCCCAACTACTTACATTATATTTATTTAGTATTTTTTCTATATCATTTAATATACATTTATCTACATTATACTCTTCTTCATTAGAACTACCATATCTTTTTATTTGTAACATACAATTATTATTACATTCAAGTTTATAATATGTATCACTATTAATCATATATCCATTAGTATATCTAAACTCAATACTTTTAATATCTTTAATACTTTCTTTTTGCTTTTGCCTAAATATAATAAAAAGTAATAAAACAGATATAACAATAATTATTACTATCAATATTTTTAATTTCATAATCTCACAACCTTTACTAAAATAATTGTATCATTAAATACTAAATATTGAAAGAAAAAGTGAGCCTAAGCCCACTAATTAGTTAATGTAAGTGTTGCAGTATCAATAGGTAGATTATCATAATTTGTATCTGTTAGTGTAATTGTTCTTGTAGCTCCTACAGCGTTAATTATTTCTACTGTTGAGGTTTGGGTAGTTAATGTAGTACTCTGTACTTCAGCACTAAATTCATGGTCACCATCTGATGCTGTTTGCTTAAAATATATTGTAGGAGCACCTGTTGTAGCATATGGAACATTATCAAATACTGCATCGCCTGTTGAATCTGTAGTAATTACACTACCATATTCTGTACCTGTTGCATCAGTTCTCATAAAAGTTGCACCCACTATTGGAGTACCAGCTATAGTACCAGTATCAGTAACGTGTAAAGTTAAAGTACCTGTTGCAGAAACAGTAAATGCATAGTTATTAGTTGCAGCGTCTACTGTAATACTAGCAGGATCAATGGAAGTATTATCATATCCTGTAACATCAGCTGTAACAGTATAAGTACCATTAATTAAGTCAGTAGTACCAGTACCATTTGTAATATTAACTATCTTTGCCATAAAATTATCTCACCTCTTTCAATTGGCAGATTATCATAATAATAATCTGTTAATAAAAAGGTAATAGAATCAGGATTTTCATTTATAATACTACGATTAAATCTAAAACAATAATTGTTACTATTAATATAGATAGTAGTAGTTATTCTATCATTTAAAGATATTGCTACTACTCTATATATTTTATTATTTTTTAAACATATATTAAGTTTATTATTATATGTTTTCTTATTATAAACTAAATTATTACAATCATCATAAATAAGCACGTCTGCTTGATTAATATTATTATAACCTAGTCCTAAAAAATTTAATGTTATATTCATCTTATCACCTTTCACTTTATTATATTAAGGTATTAAAAACTGAATTATAACATTCAACTAAAAAAAGATTATTTAATATTAATCTTTCTTCTTAACAATATACTAACAGTAACAAAATTAGCTATAATAGTTGCACCATCGAAGAGTGCAGCAGTATATGCTTTAATACATAAATCATATATTAACCATAATATAGTTGTAAGGATTATCATAATCTTAAACTTAGTTACATCTTTTATGTTCATAAACCATAAATATACTGTTGAAGCTACTAATGGAAGTAAACCTATTATTCCTAAATTATTAAAGTATAATGATAATCCAATAGATAAAATAGTTATTATAATTATACTTTTAATATCTAATTTATCTTTATAACAAATTATATTTCTTATTAAATTTATAAAATTTACAACAGCACCAACATACCCACCTAAAACTATATTACTAATTATAGCTAGTCCTACTTGTATAATCTGCATAAATATTATTTGTTTCTTGTTATTTAACAAACCAGATAAAGTCAGTGCAATAGAGGCAAGTAACGCGACTATATTTCCTATTATTAAACTCATTTTATCTCCCTCTTTAATCCTATTATAATAGATACAATTGATACTATATTAGCAGTCACTCCTGCAATTGATAAGACATAAATATTATATATAAGCCATAATATATAACAAAATAAAGCTGTCTTTTTTACTGTTTTACTATTTCCTAACCACGTTGGAATTATATAAATAATTGCAGCTACTAGCGGAAATAATGATAATATATTAGTAAATGTATAGATAGATACACCAATATATATTAAAATAAATATTATTAAGAATAATACACTTGATAATCTTTTATTCTTTTCTTTTAAAACTATAAAAATATCTCTAAATATAGCAATCACTTTAGTTATACAGCCACTATATGCACCAAGAATTAAATAATGAACTAAATTTATTATATTTGATATAACCATACATAAAAGTATATCTTTTTTATTCACTTTTTGCTATGCATAAAGTGATATTAAAAATGCAATAAAGCCTAATATTTGTGCTGCTACATACATATATCCTTCTCCTACTAATAAGATTATAACACATAAAAGAAAAAAGAACTATCTTGTTCTTATATACTCCTCTACTAAACGTATTCTTATTTTATCCTTTTCTCTATTACTACTTTTTAAAAATTCTAAATAATTATTAATATCTTGAACATAATAATTACCAAGAAGTTCTTTTTTACCTTCCATATTATCTTGTACACATTCAATATCATCAGTTACTTTATAAAATCCATTATCTTTCTTTATAAGGTTGTACTTTTCTTTTAAATGTTCTAAACCTGTACTTGTTACTGCAATATCTAAATCAACTGCATTATCCATAATACCACGAAGTACTAAAGCACCAGATGATAATACAACAAACTCACTCTTATCAAGACACATACTATCAATCAAATTGATTAATTCTATTTTTTTCATATTTACACCTTCTTATCTTTCACTTTCTTTATTTTAATCTTATTTCTTTCATCTTGTTTATTTAATTTCTTATTAAGTTTATCTATCTCTTTTAATTTTTTATTAAGATTTTCTTCTAATTTATTTAAATCTTTAATATTATTTTCACCTAAATAAGTGGACTCCTTAATAGATTTAATCTCAGTTAATGAATCCATTATAAGTAATTCTGTTAACTTAGTTTTATCTTTAGTAGCCTTAATCATGTTAGATAAATCTTCATACTTATAATCTATTTTAATCTCACTTTTAGTATCTAATCCTTTACGTAAATCCTTTAATCCTTTATTTATCAAGGCAGAACCTAATGTAATATTAAATAAATTAACTTTACTAAAAGGTAGAGTAAGAATCCCTGTTGCGACACGAAGACATGATGCAATCATACGAGTATAACCAGTAGTTTTAGTAATACGACTTACCTCTTTTGTTACTTTATCTACCTCTTTATTCATCTTATCAATAATCATTGTAGCACTATCAACATCTTTTTTAACTATTTCTTCATTTCTTTTAAGTTGTCTAATCTTATAACCATCAAACTTATTTAATACTTTAATAGTTTTTTTAGACTCTAATTTATTATCTACATTTTTCTTATTTGTTTTATATATTTTAATATTTTTTATACTACTAATTTTACCACTATTAGCTTTATTTTTTTTAGGAATACTTTCTCTATTAATTTCTATATTTTTAGTAATACCATTATTAACATTAATACCTACATTCTTTTTAAAAGATACATTACTAATAGTACTTATTATATTATTATCTTTTTCTTTATTATTAATTATATTTTCATAATAATGTATTATTTCATAAGACCTTTTTAGTTCTTCCTCATTTCTAGGCACCTTAAAGTAATTAAGTTTACTTATATCAATATTATTTAATTTAGTTAACTCATTTTTTAATGTATTAACATTATTATAAATATTATTAATCTCACTAGATAAATCCTCTTTATGTGTATCAGGATACTTTAAATTAATATCTACTTTTTTAATATCCTTTTTTACAGAGTTAAGTAAACTCTTACTAGTATTAATAATCTTTTTAGTTTCTTCGACATCTTTTATAGTTTCTGTATCAATACCCTTTTTCTTAACAGGCTCAATAATATAATAGTCATATTTATCAAAATCAAATTTTTCTTTTTTAACATCTACCTCTATTACTTTATCCCCTAATTGTTTTAAATCTCGATAATTTTTTATTTCCTTTTTTTTATGAAAAGAAAATATAATTCTTGTCTCTTTTTTAATAAGTTTGTTTTTTAAAAGCTTAATTTTAAATCTCTTACGATATAAAAAACTAATAATTCTATCTTTAATAGAACCTTTAACTCTACCAGAGTGACTTGAATTATCATCAAACATATTACACCTCAGTTTAAAAACAGAAACTTATATAGTTCCCATCTTATTTAATGGCCAAATTCTTAATATTGGCTTCCCTATTATATCACTCTTTTTAACAAGACCAACTCGCGTATCTCTACTATCTAGAGAATTACGGCGATTATCTCCCATTACAAAATAATAGTTTTCTGGTATTTTCTTTTTACCAGTAACACGCTCAAGAGTAAAATCACGTGTTTTATCTACAAAATCATCATGTGTTCTTTCACCATTTATGTATAGAAATCCATCTTTATACTCTAGTGTTTCTCCTGGAAGACCAATAACCCTTTTAACAATACGTTCTTTCTTACCATTAATTTTTGCATCAATTACAACAATATCATCACGCATGTACTTTTTAGCAAGTTTATTAAGTATTAAAACTTGACCGTTTTTTAAAGTGGGATCCATAGATGAGCCAGATACTATTACGGGTGTTGCGATAAATGTTCTAATTAACACAACTACTAATATAATTACTACATATGGTATTAATTCTTTTATAATTCTCATAAATCACCTACTAAAATAAGGCTACAAGTAGCCTTAACATTATGCTCTTTCCTTAATTTTAGGAGTTTTAACTGATTTTAAAACATAATTTAGTTTTGCGCGTCTAACTTTACCACGTCTAACAACCTCAATTGAATCAATACGAGGTGAATGCATTGGGAAAGTTTTCATAGTACCAACATTACCAGACATTTTTCTTACTGTAAATGTTTTACTAATTCTAGAACCTTGAATCTTCATAACAAGACCTTCATAAGCTTGAATTCTTGTTTTAATATTTCCACGAGCATCTTTTTCATCAATTTTGATATTTACTTTTACAGTATCGCCAACACGAAACTCTGGAATATCAGTTCTCATTTGTTTTTCAGTTATCTTATCAACTAAATTCACAACGTCACAACCTTTCTTTTATATTATGCTCATTATAAATTAAATCTATAAACATTATAAGCGGAACACGTATATAATATTACCATATTTTTTATAATTTAACAAGTGTTTTTTTCATTTTTTATAGTCATAATAGTCTTTTCATGTTAAAATTATTATAGAAGTAATTTAGGAGGTATTTTATGAAGATATTAGTTACAGGTGGTACAGGATATATTGGTTCACATACAGTAGTTGAACTACTTAATAATAATTATGATGTAGTTATTGTTGATAATCTATCTAACTCAAAAAAAGAGGTTATTAATAAAATAGAAGATATAACTAGTAAAAAGGTTAAATTTTATGAAGAAGATGTATGTAATAAAGAAATAATGCGTACTATATTTAAGGAGAATAAGATAGATGCAGTTATACATTTTGCAGGTTATAAAGCAGTTGGTGAATCGGTTAAAAAGCCTTTAATGTATTATAGAAATAACTTAGACTCTACTTTAACTTTACTTGAAGTAATGAGTGAGTATGGAGTTAAAAAAATAGCATTCTCATCTAGTGCGACTGTATATGGTAAACCAGAAGTATTACCAATTAAAGAAAATTCTAAGTTATATACTACTAATCCTTATGGATCTACTAAGTTAATGTTAGAAGATATACTTAGAGACTTATATAAATCTGATAATAGTTGGAGTATTGCCATACTAAGGTACTTTAATCCAATAGGTGCGCATAAATCTGGTTTAATTGGTGAAAACCCTAATGGTATTCCTAATAATTTAATGCCATATATAATTAAGGTGGCAAACAAAGAGTTAGAATGTTTAGGAATATTTGGAAATGACTATGATACTAAAGATGGTACTGGAGTTAGAGACTATATCCATGTTGTAGATTTAGCTAAAGGTCATATTGCTGCTGTAAACAAAATACTATCAGATACTGGTTGTAATGCATATAACTTAGGTACAGGCACTGGTTATAGTGTGCTTGAAATAGTTAATACATTTATTAAAGTTAATAATATAGATGTACCTTATAAAATTAAAGATAGACGTCCGGGAGATATTGATTGTTGCTATGCTGATCCTAGTTATGCTTTAAAAGAGCTCGGATGGAAAGCAAATCTAAGTTTAGAAGATATGTGTAAAAGTGCATATAATTTTGCAAAAAGAAAATAGGTTTTAAAGCCTATTTTTCATATATTCCAATATAGTATTTCTTTTTACCACGACGTATTACTACTATCTCATTATCTATTGCAATATCCTTATTTATTACATAATCTAAATCTGTAATCTTATTACCATTAATACTAATAGAGTTACCAGATATAAGTTCTCTTGCTTCTCTTTTTGATGAACATATCTTATTATCAACAAGTAAATCTAGTAAAGTAACACTACTTTCTATTTTAAATGTAGGAACTTCCTTTAAACCAGTCTTAATATCAGATGCAGAAAGTTTAGATATATTTCCACTAAATAAACACTCACTTATATTTACAGCTTTTAAATATTCATCTTTACCATGTAAGAACGTAATAACTTCCTCTGCTAGTTTCTTTTGAGCAATTCTTTTTTCTGGACATTCATTATGTTCTTTTTCAATATTTTCAATATCTTCTTTAGTTAAAAAAGTTAACTTCTTCAGATAATCTATCACAACAGTATCATCGCTATTAATTAAATATTGATATAATTCATATGATGATGTTTTATTTTTATCTAACCATAAAGCATTACCTTCTGTTTTACCAAACTTAACCCCTCTATTATCAAGTACTAAAGGCATAGTCATGCCATATAATTCTACACCCAATTTTTTTCTAGCTAGTTCAATACCTGTAGTAATATTACCCCACTGATCAGATCCTGCTACTTCGAGTGTTACACCTTTATTCTCATATAGTGTTACAAAATCTAATCCTTGTAATATAGTATAAGCGAATTCACAGAATGTAATACCTGACTCTAATCTTCTACTTATAATATCTTTATCTAACATATAATTAACATTAATAAATTTACCATAATCTCTTAAGAAATCTATAGTATTAATATCTTTAATCCAATCATAATTATTAACTACTTCAAAACCAAATATCTCACTAGCCTGTTTTGTTAATCCCTCAACATTTGCCTCTACTTGCTCACGAGTTATCATCTGTCTTTCAGCTGATGGTCTAGGATCCCCAATAAGCCCAGTAGCACCTCCAACAAGAAGTATTGGTTTATGTCCATATTTTGCAAGTCTAGTAGCAATTAAAAATGATGAAAAATGTCCAATATGCATTGAATCAGCGGTTGGATCAGTTCCAATATAAAAAGTAACACTTTCATTATTTAATTTATTTTTTATTTCCTCACTACTAATATCTTTAATTAATCCTCTCCATTTTAAATCTTCAAAACAATTCATTCTATCACCTTCCTAATATAATAAAAAAGTATTAGATATAGGGACGAGTTATCGCGGTACCACCCTACTTCATAATACTTTTATTATGCACTTTATAATTATAACGCATTACCGTTTAGTATGTATTTCATTATTATATCTTGTTTAGTTTTCACCAGCCACTAAATCTCTAATTACTAATATAATAATTACTTCAATTCACTAATTACAGAAATATTATATAAATATTTATTCTATTTGTCAATCATCTATAATTTTTTTAATAGAACTTATTTTAAATTCATCATTTTTTATAATTGTTCTACAAAACTCACATTTATTTCCTGTAGTAGTCGCACCACAATTTGGACATTTTATAATATCATTAACATTTTTGTTAAAATCCTTTCTATATGTTACTTCAAATCTTTCAGTTACCATATTATCTCTACTACCGCTTATAATATATCCTTTAGAATTAATAGTATAGGTTATATAGGATATTTCAATCATAGCTGATAGTGTCTGTTTAGCAATTGTACTATCAAGTTCATATATTATAACTCTGTTTCTTACTATATTATTAATAATTTTCTTTTGTCCTATTTTTAAATCTAATGTAATACCTGTATAGTAATTTTGAAATAATTGCTTGGTACTTAATATCTTCATTTCACTATAATCAAGATTATTATATGCATTTTCAAATCTCAAAAATATATCGTAAAAATAATCTTTTAATAAATCTAAATTATCAGTATTAAACATTGCTAATTTAGACTTAGAAACATCATTATATACATTTTTATTAATTTTATTATCATTTCCAATTGTTTCATTAGTTGAAACAGTTCTAACAACATTATTTTTAAAAAAGATATGATTTCTACTTCTTCTAAATGCATTCACAATAAGTCTTATAATGAAATAATAAAATAGAAATTCTCCTATTAGCGCAATTACTACCATAATTATTGTTGTTGAATTATATAATCCTAATTCTTTCAGTGAATTCATTCTATAACCTCACTATCATTCATAATCTCCACACCATGACTAGTTCCTATTCTAGTTGCACCTGCTTCAATTAATTTAATCATATCTTCCTTACTTTTAATACCTCCGCTAGCTTTAATATCTACTAAATCACTTTTGTATTTATTAATAATATCTACACTATCAACATCAACACCACCAGTAAAGCCCGTACAAGTTTTTATATAATTAACAAAGCATTCATTACATATTTCAGTCGCTTTAATAATTTCTTTATCAGTAAGTAAATTAGTCTCAATAATAACCTTTAATACTTTACCGTCAATCGCATCCCTAACCTCTTCAATCTCATCTTTTACATATTCATAATCTTTATTCTTTATTGCAGATATATTCATAACCATATCAATCATATCCGCACCTAGTTCTATTGCAGTTATTGCCTCAAATACTTTAACCTCTCGAGTAGACTCCCCTGATGGAAAACCAACTACGGTACACACTTCAATATTAGTATCTTTTAATAACTCTTTAGCAAGTCTAACATAATAAGGATATACAACAACAGCAGCAAAATCATAATTAATTGCTTCATTACACAATGACTCAATATCCTTTAGTGTAGCTTTATTATTTAAATTAGTATGTTCTATATATTTATTTAATTGCATTATTCCTCCTATAATATCTTCTTTAATTCTTTAATAAGTTAGGAACATACTGTGTATGTTTCTAACTCTTGGGTAAATTCCCCGCTGCTTGCAGCGCAATGTCACTAGTAGCTTACTACTAGTGAGCAGTTGTTAAACTGCAGATTATAGATACCCCGCTCTCGAAGAGAGTCGATTGTCCATCAGGACAATCGAGGTCTTGACCCGGGGAGTATTCATTATCAGTTATTCTTTTTTCATAATCAGGATATCTGTTCTTATAATCTATTAATATAGAATTTATACCTGCATCATTAGCTCCTTTAATATCTATATCTACATTATCACCAATCATAATTACATCTTCTTTATTTGTATCTCCAGTTATATATAAATACCCATCAACATTTGGTTTGGGCTTAAATTTATCCGCACCAACTATTTCTCTAAAATATTTTAATAATTCAACATGTTTTAATCTATTTGCTTGACAATCACTAAACCAATTAGTAAGTACATATAATTCATATTTACAATATAAATAGTTTAATACTTCTTTAGTACCATCAGGTACATAGTATATCCAATTATTACTAATTGCATCTAATAATTTATCAAATAATTCCATAGTATAATTTAAATTCATATCTTTATTTATAAATCTAAGAAGCTCCTTTTTATTATATATACCTGTGCTATCCTCATATTTACCAATAGATTTATATAATTTCATTCCATCTTCATAAGTTCCATTAATAATACTACTATAATCATATATATATCTATCATTAAACATCATTAATGTATTATCTAAATCAAATATTATCTTCTTCATAAGTTAATTATACTAAAGTAAATTAAAAGAAGCAATAATCTTGCTTCTTAATCTTACAATCTAATTGTAACAATTTAACTACATTATCACCTTCAATCTATAAACAGTATAGATTATAATTGTTAAAAATAAATGGGAAGTGTGTAAAAAAAAGGTGAAATTATATTCTAAGTTTCTTTATCTCTTTTCTTAATATTTTTACACCCCTTTTATCTTTAGAATTATCAAGCACCTTATTCATTCGACTTACAAACAACTCATTACTTAGTATAAGTGGGAATTCTTGAATAATGGCTCTAATACTCATACGATAGAATACACTATCCATAAAGTCATTTAAATAATTATCAATTACTTCATCATTTGATGTATGACTTAATAATACTATAGGATCAAGTGCAATACTTGTTTTAATTATATATTTATATTCTTCTATAGTATCATTAGCTAATTTACTTAGTTTCTTATTATTTACTCTTTTTAAAAACTCATCTTTATAAAAATTATAATGTTCCTGTTTATCATTACCACTATTTAATATAGTTAATATCTCATTAATAATAGTTATACGTTCATTAGTATATTCATCTTCTATATCTTTTACATCTTGTAAGATTAGACCAATATTATTAATTTCTGTATCATCAAACATATAATTACAATTTTCAACTATATATTTTAGATGCAATAAATCACCAATTTCTATAAATGCTTCCCCATACTCTCTTGACACATTATTATTAAATATTAATCCCTGTACAAATTTGAAATCTTCATAAACTTCATAATCATCTGTAATCATTTTATACTCCTACTTTCCCAATTCTTTATGTATATCCATATAGTTTTTAACTGGAATAAATTTTATTTTATCTTTAACATCACTTGGTACTTCATCTAAAGAATCCATATTATCATAAGGTATAAACATTGTAGTTATATTATTAATAAGCGCACCAACACATTTTTCCTTAATACCACCTACAGGAAGGATATTACCACGAAGAGTAATCTCACCTGTCATCGCAATATGTGAATCTATTTTCATATGACTAAATGCACTTATAATAGATGAGGTTAAAGCGACACCCGCACTAGGTCCTTCCTTACTAACTGAACCACTTGGTATATGAATATGAATATCATTATTCATTAAATCTTCATATCTAATATTAAATTTCTTATAGTTAGCCTTAATATAACTTAAAGCAATAGATGCACTTTCTTTTATTACATTGCCAAGTAAACCAGTTAGTATTAACTTACCTTTTCCTTTATAGTAATTTACTTCTATTGGCAATATGTCTCCTCCATAAGATGTACAAGATAGACCATTTACTACTCCTATTTGTGATACTAATCTATTACTTTTTATATTCCGTGCTTTACCTAAATAATCACTTAAATTATCATTACTAATCTCGATATTATTAATGTTTATATTATCTTTTAAAACACTAGTTACCACTTTTCTACATATCTTAGATATATTTCTTTCTAAACTTCTTACTCCACTTTCCATAGTATAATTTCTAATAATATTAAGAATTATATCATCATTAATATTTATATCTATATTATGTTCTTTAAGAATGTTAGGAACTAAATAATTACGCGCAATATCTAACTTTTCATATTCTGAGTATCCATCTATTTTAATTATTTCTAATCTATCAAGTAAAGGTGTAGGTATTTCATCAATGCTATTTGCCGTTAATATAAATAATACTTTAGATAAATCTACTTCTTCATCAATATAATTATCTACAAAACTACTATTTTGATTACTATCAAGTATTGATAATAATACCGATATAGGATCCCCTTTATAAGTTTTAGGCATCTTATCTACTTCATCAATAAGTATAACCGGATTCATTACTTTAGTCTTAATTAAACTAGATATAATCTTACCATATGTTGCATTAACATAACTACGCATATGTCCTAGTATTTCAGCTTCATCAGTAATTCCAGCAACACTTATCTTAATAAATTTTCTATTAATACTACGCGCAATAGTCTTAGATAGACTAGTCTTACCTACTCCAGGTGGACCTACTAAACATATTATAGGACTACTAATATTTTGATTATTCTTTTTAACTGCTAAATATTCTATTATTCTTTCCTTTACTTCATCTAATCCAAAATGAGTACTATTAAGTTTATCACTTATTAAGTTTAAATCAGCTATATCCTCAGTAATTATACCCCAAGGTATATTAATTAGTGCATCTATATAACTTCTAATACTGCTTATATCAGGAGATATATCAGGAATACTTTCTAATCTATTAATCTCTTTATTAATCTTATCTTTTATATTATTAGGTGCATCAATACTTTCTAATTTCTTCCTTAATTTATTAATTTCTTCTATTTTATAAGAATAATCTCCAATTTCTTCTTTAATAACCTTTAACTTTTCTTTTAGTATATATTCTTTTTGATTATTATCTAATATTCCTTTTACTTTTATATCCAAACTTTTTTCTATTTCATATAACTCTTTTTCTTTATATATGTCATATATGATCATTTCACTTCTTTTAATCAAGCCTAACTCATTTGCATACTCACATATTCTTTCTTTTTTTAAAGGCATATAATTAACTATTATATCAATCATATTAGATAATGAATTAATATTATCTATTCTTGATAATACTCCATTACTTATAGTAGCTACACTATCTATACATTTTTTTAGTTCATACTTAATCTTTCTTGTAATAGCAGTTATATAATCATCATCTATATTATCATTAATTTCTGTAATTGAAGCTTCTATTAATTCATCTACTTTAATAAAGTCTAATACACTAACTCTTCTAATTCCTTCAATAGTAACCCTAGTATTACCACTAGGAAGTACTATTTTATTTTTAATAATACCTAATACTCCTATCTTTTTCAAATTTGTTATATCTGTATTATTACTATTAAAGCAGTTACAAACTAGTATATTATTATCATGAAAAATAGTAGATAGTTCAATCAATGATTTACTAGTATCATCACCAAACTCAAGTCTAATTTCATTATTAGGAAGTAGTACTAACCCCTTTAATATAATTACTGGTAAATTCACTCTACACCTCCTTCAAATTTGCTTTTTATTATACACATTTGAAAATACTTTGTAAATGGTATTCGCAAATTTTAGCAGAAAAAAAGAAGATTAACCTTCTATACTTTATGATACTCTAATCTAAGCTTATCAGCTATTGTTACCATGAACTCAGAATTAGTTGGTTTTGCCTTATCAATATCAACACTATGACCAAATAATTCTTCCATTAAGTCCCAATCTCCACGGTTCCAACTTACCTCAATTGCATGTCGTATCGCACGTTCTACTCTTGATACAGTTGTATCGAACTTAGTAGCAAGTTCTGGATATAACTCTTTAGTAATACCACCTATTACATCAGGTCTATCAAATATAATCTCTACTCCATCTCTTATATATTGATATCCTTTAATATGTGATGGAATACCTAAATCATGTAATGTCTTTGTAATAGACGATTTTAAATTGTTGGTATGAAGGTCAATTACTTTACCTTCTTTAGCATTACTTAACTGTAATATTCTTTTTTCTAAATCATCAAAATCATATGGTTTTAAAAGATAATATTTAACTCCATATTCTGAAACTTGTCTAATAACATCCATTGCATTATAACTAGTCTCAACTATTATCTTTTTATCCAACCCTTTATTCTTTAACTCTTCTAGCACCCAAAGTCCATCTTTATTAGGCATAATAAGATCAAGTAAAACTACATCATAATCATCATGCTCTTCAATTAGTTTTACGCCTTCTAATCCATCACTAGCAACATACTTAACTTCAATCTCACTACTATCACTAAAATATTCTTTTACTGCTTCAACTAACTGCTCATTGTCATCAATCATTAACAATCTAGTTTTCTTCATGTTATCCTCCTATCAATTACAACTACATTATACAACAATAAAATTCACATCTCTAGAGTATATTTTAGCTAGTTTTGTCGAATTGGTTTTGGGGCGCAAAAAAAGTTATTAATTACTACTTAACAACTTCATCATTTTCAATACTTCCACACTACTACAACTTGATTTACCTACCATAAATCCATCAAGCACACTAATAGTTAGTAAATCACTTAAATTAGTAGAATTAACACTTCCACCATATAATAATAAAGCATTAATTCCAATATCATTTAGTATCTCTTTAATATAATTTACAGAATCAATTATATCAAACTTACTTAAGGTATTTCCTGTACCTATTGCATACACTGGCTCATACGCAATTATAATTCTATCACACTTAATACCCTTAAGTCCATCAATAATTTGTTTTTTTATAACTTTTTTACTATTACTTGACACTTTATCATCTAAAGACTCTCCAATACACATAATTGGTATCATATTATTATCAACTATTGATTTAATTTGTTTATTGACTATTTGATCAGTAATATTAAAGTACTCTCTACATTCACTATGTCCAACTATTGCATAATTTACACCTAGCTTTTTAGCATGAAGTACTGAATTACATCCAGTATATGCACCTCTAGACTCAAAGTATATATTTTGAATCCCTATATTCTTATATTTATTAATAAAATACGGAATATATATAGTCTCTGGACAAATAATTATATTATCATCCACTTTATCTGTTTTTGCCATAAACTCTTTTATATCATTTGGCTCCATATACATCTTCATATTTAACACGAGTAGCTTATTTTTCATGGAACCCTCTTTTAAATATATCTTTCGCTCTTCTAAAGAACCCTCTTTTCTCATTTGTATTTCTTCCTTTTAAAGCAAGATTATATACATCTAATACTTTTTCCGCATAATATTTAGCAGAATATTGATTAGAATTAATGAGTGCTTGAGCACCTAGTTTCTTACAGTGTTCTTTATCACCCATTAGTTTTTCAATAGAACTCTTATACTTCTTCTTATCTTTAAATAAATAGCCATCTACATCTTCTTTAATAACTGTATTAAATGCATCATCATCAAGAGCCACTACAGGAATTCCAGCAGCCATAGCCTCAATTACAGTAAGGCCTTGTGTTTCAGTATGCGAAGCAGTTACAAAACAGTTCGCAAGATGATAATAATTAGGAACATCATTCCAAGGTACTTTACCTGTAAATATTACATTATCCCCTAACTTTCTAGCTTTTTTCTTAAGATCTTCTAAATCAGGTCCCCCACCAACTATTAGTAATTTACACTTCTTATTCTTTCTTACTAAACTAGCATGATTATCAATTAGAAAATCAATACTTTTCTCTTTCGCAATACGTCCGACAAATAGTATTACAAAATCATCACTCTTTATATTATATTTTTCTTTTAAATTACCTACCTTCTTAAAATCAATATTCTCTTTATAAAATCTTTCAACCTCAATACCAGTAGGTATAATATGAACATTACGATTATATTTATATTTTTCTTTAAATAAATCATAAGTCTTTTTAGTAGGTACAATTAATTCAGTAACAGTTTTATCACAATAAAACTTAGTAAAATATTCAACTATCTTTTTACTAGTAGAATCAAAATGACCACGAGTTATATAATGTACATAATCCTCATACATTGTGTGATAAGTATGAACTATAGGTATATCTAATTGTTTTGCCATAATTCTAGCAAAAGTACCTATTCCAAACTCAGTATGAGAATGAATTATATCTAAGTTCCATTTTCTAATTTTATTAATAGCCTTAATTGGATATATACCACTTAGTCTATAATCATATATTCCTGTAGGAATACCTGGAATTCTTATAATATTCTCCTTACCAAAATCATAAGATAATATATCATTATTAACTGTTACAATATATACCTCGTGACCCAGTTTACGTAAAGCGTGTTCTAGCATTAATATACTAGTCGCAACACCATTAATATGTGGTGCATATGTATCTGTAAAAAGCCCTATTCTCACTACAAATCCTCCTTTAATCTACTATTATTGTATCATACTTTTATATTTAATGAAAAGAAAATGCCAAGATAATCCATTAAACATAATACCTTTCTGGAATTTTTTCAGATTTATTCTTTGCTGCCTCATTCATTTAACCTTTTCCTCCTTAATTAATACTTATAAATTCAATAGTTCTAATATCTTAATTAAATATTTTGTATCACGAAACTCATTAATTGCAAAACTCTTTTTACCTAAATCTTTAAAACTCGCACCACACGTATAAAATAATTTCCTATCTAATATAATAAATCTATCATGAAATGAAGCATTATTAATAAATGTTATATTACTATACTGACTTTCATATTTTTCTATTAATTTATCATCTATATTTTTAGATACAATTATTATTCTTTTATCTATACTCTTTAATATATCTAATAATTCTTTACCTGCGTAATTATCTATTATAATTATTTCATTTTCTGCTTTATCTAATATATCTAAAAGTAGTGAATATGCATCATAGAATTCTCCCTCAAAAAAGATATGGTTTTTAGCAATATCCTCACAATCAAATTTATCAAATAATTCATTAATTCTTTTAGTATTATCATCTACTTTTTCTTCTAATAATAAAACTCGATGTGGTAGAAATGTTTTATTATAATTAATATAATGTCGCATTTTTACAAATGTATCCATGATTGTGATAGAAACACTTGTTGCAACCTTAGATTTCAATATTGTCGCAAGCATATATATACCTTGTTCTGTAAATACTCTTGGATTTGACCTAGACTTACTACTTATATTTGCGGTCGAAAATTTCGACCACAAATTTTCTTTTTCAGAATCATCTAGTACAAAACTAAATCTTCCCGGAAATTTTTCAGGATTATTCTTTACTGCTTCATTAATTGTTAATAAGCAATTTATATTAACCTAAAATTAATAATTATTTCAAAATTAATAGTGACAAATATTTTATTATTGTATAAAATAATCTACAAATGAATTTGATAATTATTTTAACTACCTATC
>Ga0310695_10000703_pt1 | contig 83440 bp, 62 predicted proteins | sample RumenRJG_04DNA_FD_203882 | JGI IMG/M metagenome (GOLD analysis project Ga0310695, IMG submission 203882) | Bovine rumen microbial communities from Lethbridge, Alberta, Canada - RJG_04 (v2) (version 2) | ecosystem: Host-associated > Mammals > Digestive system > Stomach > Rumen | place: Canada...
CTTCCTTAACTGTCGTGCCATATTCGCCCCAAGATATTAGTCTTCGACGGCAAAGATACAAATTTGTCCTCAATTCTACAAATATATTACCTTGTAAAATGATCACAAGAACCGACCCCGTGATCTAGTACCACGACATCATTAGCTATCTGAAACGTGGTTACTCTATCCGTAATGTTGCTAAACTCACAGGAAAAGGAATAAGCTCAGTACAACGGATAAAGTCGGAGTTCAATCTTTAATAGTTAGGTAGGGCATCAGAAATGGTGCTCTACCTTTTATTTTGAAGCCGTTTTGCTCAAGTTAAGAAACAAAAATCACTTAATTTACTACTTTTTTGTAGTTTTTTTGCTAAATATAAAATATTATTGCTACCTTTGGCGACGAGTTTCAAGTACACCTGTGTGCAGATGTGCGTTTTAATGGCTCAGTTGACAAAAGAGCGATTGAAATTATCCTTCCTCAGAAACGTGGAAAATTTCTAATCAGCAAGGGTAATGGCAATATGCTCACGTTTGGGATTATTGTACCCTTTTATGGGAATGATATACCTCAATGCGTGGGCTATTGCTTCATTATTGGCTGATAGGTAATCCACGACCTCTGGGGTGATAATAGGCAGTAGTCCCACGTTCTTTAAACTATTAACCGCTGACTTCTTGGGATTGGTTGGCATGGAGTTAAATTATACTAATCTTTTAAATAAAACAAGATTTATGAAAACATTAAGATTTATTGGAATTGCACTCCTCACAGTGCTTATGAGTGTAAGTTTCTCCGCTTGTGGAGGTAGTGATGATGATGTTGATAATGGTGGTGGAGGTTCTTCTGCCTCTATTGAGGGTACTTGGCATCCAAAGTCTCAAATATGGTATGATTGGGATAGTGAGAAAAATGCTCCTGATTATTCTGATTCATATACGATGGATGCTGATGAGACTTGGATTTTTACAAAGAATGGTGATAACTATACGTGGAGGTTCATCTACACCGACCATGGGAAGGAATACGATGAAATTAGGGAACTAATTCGAAATAAAGAAAATGATTATAGAGTAGTTTACAACGGCCGTTCATACAGTCGTATTGTCTTTAAAAATGTTACAGCCAACTCAATAGAATTAGAATACTGGGATGGTTACTACCGTACAGAGGGTACAGCAGAATATGGAATTGTAAACTTGACTAAGTAATGTCAATCTGAGAATAAGTAAGAGGGTGGCACGTCGTTGCTACCCTTTATTTATACTTATAGGTCAATTCTAATTAGTTATTCACATATCGGTACTAATGGATTGGATTATCTAGAAAAAAGCATATACTTGTTAAGAGATTGATTCAAAGTGACTTCGTAGGTGCGCACCTCATTTTTACTATGAATCAGTCCATTTTCAGATAAGTTACGTAGAATCAATTAAAATTTGGAATTATGACTAACACTACTATTAAAGGGAAAGCACCCTACCTAAGTCCTCTAATTGGCTTTAAAAACTAAAATTCTAAGGGCTATGCCAACCTAAGATTTTCCAACATAGAGGGGACAGATTCTTGGGTATGACGGCTGCTATGACTCAGAATCTGTCCCCAAACACAGTTAATTGTCCCGCAGAAATTAAAGAAATAAAGGAAATATTTCGCTTCACTTGTTGTGCGCAGCCTGTGCCGAAGGCACTTTCTTTTATTTCCTTTATTTGACTTTCGTCTTCCTCTGTCGCGACTCGGCATAACTCATGTAAGACATGGTTCTGCTCTCGCTGCTCCATCGGCTCTGCGGGACTTGAAATTCTGTGCGCTCGATGTCAATCGAAATTTCGATTTACATGTTTTCTCCCGTGCTGGTCCGGTGGCGGCGGCAACCAACCTGGCAGATAAAAGCGTACATCCTGTCCTCGCGTGATATGTTTCTCCTTGATGACTAATGACTAATGACTTAATGACTTCCGAAGATGGAGCCAGCCTCCGTTACTATCAAGAAAAAGCGGGCCTTGCGGCTCGCTTTCTCTGTTGTTGTCGGTCTTCGTTTTTCATTATCCTGTGGTGGCCCGTGGTGTGGGCACCGTTCAGATGACGATCGGCCCGTGGCCCAAGCACGAAGTAGTGCTGATGGCCGTCAGGAAGGCCGTGAGCGCGGCTACTAGAACCTTCACCGCCAACTCGATGATGCGTTGCTTTTTCATACGATTTTCGTTTTTTTTTTCGGTGGTGCGGTGGCGCGGGGGACAGCCTCTCTCGAGGCTGAAGGCGCGAGATTACTCTGTTGCGGGATAGTCTGCCCTTAGAGTAATCTCTTCCCCTCCTGAGTTAGGAGGGGTTAGGGGTGGTCTGCGCTCGGCTTTGCCGCTTGCTACCGAAGGGACGCAAGAACGTGGGCTAATGCTCGCTTGTCAAGCCATAGAACTGGCGCTTCTTCAGACCACCCCGCCCTTCGGGCTCCCCTCCTAACTCAGGAGGGGAAGAGGTTACTCTTTCGGCAGAAAACTCCGCACTTAGTCTATTCTCGTACCTCCGTACCCCGCGCCCCCGAGATTTAGCCGTTGCCGCCGCCGGAGGTGTCGCCGCTGTCGCTCTCGGGCAGCAGAGAGGTGTCGTAGGTCTCCTCGAAGGTCACGTCCTTCACCAGCGACTTGGCCACGACGTACTTCTGGCTGATCTTGCCCTGCTTGTTCACCTTCTGTCCGACGACCACGCGCTCCGTCTCGGGCTGGAAGAGCACACGGCGGGTGGTGATGGTCTGTGCGCCGCAGTCCTCCTTCTCGGTGGTGCCGATGCTGGAGAAGCCGACCTTGAAGATGCCGATGCCGTCGAGTTTCACCTTCTGACCCAGTTCGAAGAAGTGCTTCATGGCGCTGCCCAGTTCGTCGAGCACGGCCTTGATGTCCGACTTCTTGACTGATGCCTGCGTCTGGATGAAGTTGGCCAGTTCCTCGGTCTCGATGAAGTGCTGGTCGTAGACCGCCGTGGCGAACCATTTGCCATAGGCCGTCGACTCATCGTTCTTGTTCTGAATTTTCTTGAATTTTTGACTCATAGTGTTTTTCTTTCTTATCTTCGACGGTGCAAAGGTATGAAGAATTTTTGAAACAACCAAAAGATTTTACAATTATTTTTGGCTTTTTTCGAGGAGGGAGGGTTTTCGAGGAGGGAGGGTTTTTCGAGGAGGGAGGAGTGAGGAGTGTGGAGTGAGATTACACTCGGGGGTGCGAGATTATACTCGGGGTGCGGGGGCGCGAGATTACTCAGGAGGTGGAGGTCTGCGCTTAGAGTAATCTCTTCCCCTCCTGATTTAGGAGGGGAGCCCGGTAGGGCGGGGTGGTCTGAACAAGGGCCAATGAGACCCCTCCATCTCCCCCTGTTTTAGGGAGAGAGCCCCTGCGCCTGTTCAGACCACCCCTAACCCCTCCTAACTCAGGAGGGGAAATAATTACTACCGTAGGCTGTCCTGATGCGCCGCATGCCGTGCGGCGACGCGATGCCTGGCGTGCGGCGTGGTGATGCCTGGCGTGCGGCGTGGTGATGCCTGGCGCTATAAAGCGGGAAGCATCTGCGCGAGACACGGAAGATATTCCGTCGAGGCTTGCCCGGCATTGCGATCATATCAGAGTCGTGGGTGGTCGTACTTGCCCGGCATTGCGATCGTATCAGAGTCGTGGCAGTCGGCCTTGCCCGATATGCGATCGCAGGTGACCCCGGTGCAGTCATGATAGTCATTAGTCATTAGTCATTTAAGCACTTTGCATATTTTTATTAGACTCTCTCCTAAATCTCTTCTTAGACTCTTCTTATTTTTTATATTATTATATATATGATAATATATATAATAATATAATCTAAAATCATCTTTTTCCTTACTCCTTAATGACTAATGACTAATGACTTTAATGACTACCAGATGTGCTTAGTCGCTGGGACAGATTAAAAAATCAGCAAAAGATTTGGTGGTTTCAAATTAATACCGTAACTTTGCACTGCAAAAACAGTCGAACTTTCGACTCTTTTTGCATCGGTACTAACTTAAAACCCTATGCAATGGTTATACAAAGAGAACAATATGTGGCAGAATTGCTACGGAAAAGATCTCATCCGCAGGGGCTTCAATGTCGATGTGGGTATCGTCATCAAGAATGGACAAAAAAAAATCAGAAAAACATTTGGTTATATCATGAATAATATGTAACTTTGCATCGAAGAAATGGACCTACCAATGATTAAGAGAAAACAATCATCGCCTATAGACTGCTGCTATCTATACAGGACAGCGCTACTGCTGACCATTCTAATATTCTGTCTGGCACCGATTTTCGCCGAGGAAAAAAAAGACCCTGAGGAAGAAAGGCTTCGAAAGGAAGCATACAAATACTTTGACACCACAGACGAAGAGGCTTTCGGCGACGCCATCAACAAATTGCGCAAATACTATAAGGCGGAAGAAAGATGGCACGACATGTTCACAGCCTGGGAGAACGAGATCGTCTACGACATCAACAATGACCATTTCTACTCAGCCTTGAAGAAGACGGAGGACATGAACGACTACATCAAGAACAACAAGCATCTCGACGAGGAATACCGTATGGACTACCTGATGGGTGTGTTCTACGGCACCAGGAATAACATCGCGATGTGCAAGAAATACCTCAACCAGGCGCTTGAGAAACTCAACGACAGGAAAGAATACCGTGCGGAGGCCAGCAACATCTATATGCTGCTGGCGAACATCCTCGCCTTCGACAGTCCCGACTCAGCCACCATCTACATCGACAAATGCATCAATATCAGCGAAGACAACCGCAATCTGAGCGCCGCATTGCAGATGAAATGCATCATCGAGTTCGGAAAGAAAGACCGTGAAGGCTTCATGAATGCCTACAACAAGAACAAAAGCATCAAACAGAGCGACGCGAAGGACTACAACAACACCTACGAGATGTACGTTGAGCAGGGACTGGCCTGCTTCGAGGGGCGCTTTAACGATGCGCTGGAGATTAACAGCAAGATGACAACCCGCCTTGACCAACTGCTCTTCCTGACGAAGATCTACGAGATGCAGGGCGACAAGGCAGCAGAGGCGGAAGCGCTGAAACAACTGATCAAGGCCAGGGAGAAATGGTACGGAGAAATCTCGATGATGGAGATCAACGACATCAGCAACGACATCAACCTTGAGCAGATGCGACGGGAAACGAAGGAAGCCTACGACAAGATGGCCTATGTCGCCATGGGTGCCAGTCTGCTTGTGGTGTTCTTCCTCTCATATCTCATCTGGAGCCGCAGGAAGCACGTCCGAGAACTCATGGCACAGAACCAGCAACTCACAGTGGCTCGCGACCATGCTCAGGAGGCTGACCGCATGAAGACCGCCTTCATCCATAACGTAAGCCACCAGATCCGCACACCACTCAACGCCGTAGCCGGCTTCTCCACTATCCTCGCCAGCCAGAATGAAGAGTTGACGAATGAAGAACGACAGGATCTGGCAAAGCGTATTGAACACAATGCAGACATCATCACCAACAGCCTGAACCACTTGATCACACTCTCCGACATAGACAGCATCAACATCGCCAACAACAGCGAGGCCATCAACTGTCACGAGTTCTGCCGTGAGATCGCCACAGAATTCAAGCCCACGAACCAGGCAACAGGCTTCAGTTACATGTCGAGCATCGATCAGAACGTCACCGTGAAGAGCAATAAGGACCTGCTCAAGAGAGTCGTTATGGAGATACTGCTCAATGCCGACAAGTTTACGGAAAAAGGAGGCATCACCCTCAGCAGCGACATGGCCGACGGGAAATGGCTGCTCACGGTGACGGATACAGGCAAAGGCATAGAGCCAGGCGACGAAGACAGAATCTTCTCGCACTTCACGAAGATCGACGAGTTCAGCGAAGGACTGGGTCTAGGCCTGACATTCTGCCAGAACATCGCCCACAAACTGGGTGGCAACATCGTGTTGGACAAGGACTACCACGACGGCGCCCGTTTTATCATACAGATACCAGCCTGACAAAGAAAAGGGATTCAACGGGCATCCACTCCCCACATCATCTTCTCACGCAGCGTATTGAAATAACTGTGGCGCGAACGCTTCACGACCTTCACGTCGTAGGGAGCACGCCGCATCGTGAGTCTCGTACCCTCCTTGCACTTCTCTGAGCGGCCATCGATGGCGACAAGGAAGTTATGAGAACGGCTCTCGACAGTCAGCGTGATCTCAGAGGAATCAGACAACACGATAGGACGGATATTCATCGAGTGTGGAGCAACAGCCGTCATGGAGAACACCTTCGTACCAGGCACAATGATAGGACCGCCATTAGATAAGGAATAGGCCGTAGAGCCAGTAGGCGTAGATACGACCAGACCATCAGCCTGATAGGTGGTAAGATACTCGCCGTTGATGTTGGCCCGGATGGAGATCATCGAGGCCGTGTCACGCTTCAGGATGGCCACATCATTAAGGGCACAGTCATAGCCGTCGAAGGGATCACCGTCTGTCTCTACCTTGATCAGCGCACGGTTCTCTATCGCAAAGTCGTCAGCATAGAGTGCCTCCACACATTGCTCTATCTCGCTGGGACTGACATCAGCCAGGAAACCCAGGCGACCCATGTTCACGCCAAGGATGGGAATCATCTTCTCCCTCACCCTGCTGGCAGCCTTGAGGAACGTACCGTCGCCACCCATGGAGATGACAAAGTCGGCCTCAAAGTCATTGCCATCAAAGACACCATTGGCATCGACGCTGATCTGCTGGTCAAGAGTCAGGAAGTCATAGTATTCCTTATCAACGTAAATCTCGGCATCGTGGTTGGAAAGACAGGCCAGCACCTTCTGTATCGATGCCGACTTCTTGGTCTGATAGATGTTGCCGAAAAGGGCAAACTTGAGTCTGGGATGTTCCATAATTCTGCACTTTTGCCTGCAAAGATACATGAATTTTCAGACATAAGTACACAAGAACATATATTTTTTTGTTTCTTTTGTTCTTTTGTCTGAAAAAAAAAGAGTACCTTTGCAATCGAAACCCTAAAAAAGAAAGACTATGGCAAAAGTTTATGTATTCTTGGCAGACGGCTTCGAGGATGTCGAGGCCCTGATTCCCATCGACGTGCTGCGTCGTGGTGGTGTGGATGTTATCACTGTGAGCACAACGGAGTTCCCTTTGGTGGAGTCGGCTCATGGCGTGAATATCGAGGCTGATATCCAGTTCGAACAGAGTGACTACAGCGATGCAGACCTGCTGATGCTGCCTGGCGGCATGCCTGGAGCCAGCAACCTGTTTGCCCATGAGGGTGTCTGCGAGGCGCTGAAGGCTCAGTTTGCCGCCGGCAAGAAGATTGCCGCCATCTGTGCTTCACCAGCAGTCGTGCTCGCACCCTTAGGCATCCTCGATGGCAAACGTGCCACCTGCTATCCTGGCTTCGAACAGGCTCTGACGAAAGCCACCTATACTGGCGACCTCGTGACCGTCGATGGTAACGTCACCACAGGCGAGGGTCCCGCCGCTGCCTTCCCGTATGCCTACGAACTGCTGACTCAACTCGTAGACAAGCAGACCTCTGACCAGATTGCCGAAGGCATGCGATTTGTCCATTTAATGAAAGGAAACATATAAAAGGGAATAGTGAATAATTTGCTACCGCACCATCACGGCGGTAGCAAATTATTCACTTTTCACTATTCACTTTTCACTTAATCATGGATTACATCATCATTGTGGCAGGTGGCAAAGGCCTGCGAATGGGGAGTGATATTCCCAAGCAGTTCCTGCCTATAGGCGGCAAGCCGGTACTGATGCGGACACTGGAACGATTTCGCGAGTATTCTGAGGATCTGCAGATCATCCTGGTGCTGCCTGAAGCCCAGCAGGACTACTGGCAGGACATTTGTCAGAAGTACAACTTCCAGGTGGAGTATCTGCTGGCCAACGGCGGGCAGACACGCTTCCACTCTGTACAGAATGGTCTCGCCCTGGTGCCTGACGATGCCGAGGGTGTCGTAGGCGTTCATGATGGCGTACGGCCCTTCCCAAGCATCGAGGTCATCCGCAACTGCTTTGAGACAGCCCGTACGGCCAAGGCCGTCATACCTGTCATACCCGTCGTCGAGACCGTCCGCCATCTGGAAAAGGAGGGCTCTGTCACAGTCCCCCGTGGCGAGTATCGTCTGGTGCAGACCCCACAGACCTTCGACATCCAACTGCTTAAGGCTGCAAACCACCAGCCCTATAACGACGGCTTTACAGACGATGCCTCTGTCGTGGAAAGTTACGGCTATCAGATCACGCTTGTCGAGGGCAATCGTGAGAACATCAAGATCACCACGCCCTACGACATCGTCGTGGCGGAAGCCCTCTGTAAACTGTAAACTGTAAACCGTAAACAAAAATAATGGATATCCTCGATCAGGACATCAAGTTCTTGCCTGGCGTAGGCCCTAACCGCAAGAAGATGCTGAGCAACGAACTTGGCATCGAGACCTATGGTGACCTGCTCGAATATTATCCTTATAAATATGTAGACCGTTCAAAAGTCTACACCATCCATGAACTGACGGGCGACATGCCCTATGTACAGGTCGTGGGTCATATCCTCAGTTTCGAGACCTTCGCCATGGGACCTCGCAAGGAGCGAGTCGTCGCCCACTTCACTGACGGCACGGCCATCTGCGACCTCACGTGGTTCAATGGGGGGAAATATGCCAAGCAAACCTATCGCATCGGTACCAAGTACGTGGTCTTTGGCAAGCCAACTGTCTTCAACAACCGTATCAACTTCACCCACCCCGACCTCGACGACGCCTCGAAGGTGGATCTCTCGTCGATGGGCCTACAGCCCTACTACAACACGACGGAGAAGATGAAGAAGACGGGGCTGAACTCCCGTGCCGTGGAAAGGCTTACCAAGACACTTGTCGAGAAGTTGCCGCCCCTGCCAGAGACCTTGCCCGACTTCATTATCGCCAGCCGCCACCTCATGGGGCGTGACGAAGCCTTCCGCACCGTCCACTATCCCCAGAACGCCAAAGACCTGGAACAGGCCCGTGTCAGACTGAAGTTCGAGGAACTCTTCTACGTACAACTCAATATATTAAGGTATGCGAGCGACCATCGCCGTAAGTATCGCGGCTATGTATTCTCTCATGTCGGAGAGGTATTCAATACGTTCTATCGCGACCATCTGCCCTTCCCACTGACGGGAGCACAGAAGAGGGTGATTAGGGAGATTAGAGTTGATGTAGGTTCTGGCAGGCAGATGAACCGTCTGCTGCAGGGAGATGTCGGGTCAGGCAAGACCCTCGTGGCCCTGATGTCCATGCTTATCGCTATCGACAACGGCTATCAGGCTTGCATCATGGCCCCTACGGAAATCCTCGCCGAACAGCACCTGCAGACCATCATGCAATTCCTCGACGGGATGGACCTGCGAGTAGCCCTGCTGACAGGCATCGTTAAAGGCAAGCGTCGTGAGGAAGTACTCGAAGGCCTGCTCGACGGCACCATCCACATCCTCGTTGGCACTCATGCCGTCATCGAAGACACCGTCCAGTTCGCCCGCCTGGGCTTTGTGGTCGTCGACGAGCAGCACCGTTTCGGCGTAGCCCAGCGCGCCAAACTCTGGAGCAAGAGCGAGAATCCCCCACACGTTCTCGTGATGACGGCGACCCCCATCCCCCGCACCCTTGCCATGACCCTTTACGGTGACCTCGACGTGAGTGTCATTGATGAGTTGCCGCCAGGTCGTAAGCCCGTCCGTACCACCCATGTCTTCGACTCCCGTATGACCACTCTCTATGATGGCATCCGGCAGCAGATTCATGAAGGCCGACAGGTATATATCGTCTTTCCCCTCATCGAAGAAAGCGAGAAGAGCGACCTGAAAAACCTCGAAGACGGCTTCGAAGTGTTGCGACAGGCATTCCCTGAGTTCCGCCTCAGCAAGGTACATGGTCGCATGAAGCCTAAGGACAAGGAGGATGAGATGCAGCGCTTCGTTAGCGGAGAGACACAAATCCTCGTTGCCACCACCGTCATTGAGGTGGGCGTCAACGTGCCTAACGCCTCCGTCATGGTCATCCTCGACGCCCAGCGTTTCGGCCTCTCCCAACTCCATCAACTCCGTGGAAGAGTGGGCCGTGGTGCAGACCAGTCGTTCTGCGTCCTCGTCACTCCACTTAAACTCTCAGAAGAGACCCGTAAGCGCATCGATATCATGTGCGACACCAACGACGGCTTCCGTATCGCAGAGGCAGACTTGAAACTTCGCGGTCCTGGTGATCTGGAGGGCACCCAGCAGAGCGGTATGGCCTTCGACCTGAAGATTGCCGATATCGCCAGAGACGGCCAACTGGTGCAGATGGCCCGCGACGAGGCTCAGAAGATTATTGATGACGACCCCGACTGCCAGTCACCAAAGTATGCCATCCTATGGTATCGGCTGCGTCAATTACGCAAGACAAACATCAACTGGGCGGCCATATCTTAGTTTTGAAGTGTTAAACTAACACAAAAAGTTGTTAACGCGTACAACTTTCTGCATGTTTTTAGAATATTATTTATACCTTTGCACCGAATTATTCACTCTAACAAGACAAACCAGAACCCGTAATGATAACAATTAAGATTTTTAAGACAACAGTTTTATTAGCATTGATGACGTTTAATTCCCTGCCTTCGCAAGGTCAGGATCTGTTAGCGCGTCAGGCTCCAGTAGACAGGAAAATGAAGGCTGTTGACTCCATAGTACTCAATAGACTGATTGAACAGGAATTGTTTGAGAATCCCGCCGGTGACCTCTATGAGGAGTGGGATAACGAACTGACACATTATAATGGCTCCTCCCTTCCCGACGAGACCACTATCGACCTCAGAGGTTTCTGCATGCCGACGGACAGTCGTGTGATTACCTCCAACTTCGGAGCCCGTTGGGGACGCCAGCACAAGGGACTCGACATCAAGGTTTATATCGGCGACACCATCCGTGCTGCATTCAGCGGCAAGGTGCGCATCGTGAAATATGAGCCGCGTGGCTATGGCAAGTATGTGGTCATCCGCCACTATAACGGATTGGAGACCTACTACGGCCACATGTCTAAGCAACTTGTACGTGAGAACGAGGAAGTGAAGGCTGGTGATCCCATAGGACTGGGTGGTAACACAGGCCGCAGCACTGGTAGCCATCTGCACTTCGAGACCCGTGTCTGTGGTGTGGCCCTCAATCCTGCGCTGATGTTCGACTTCCGTAATCAGGATGTCACAGGTGACTTCTACACATTCCGTCGCAGCCAGTACGCCCGTGAGTCGGCCCAGGCAACTCGTCTGCGTGGTGTCAGCGGCAACAGCAATATGGGACGCTTTGACAGCGACGAGGACGAGGACGACGTTGAGATGGCTATCGCAGCCCCCTCTGCATCCTTCACGTCAGAAGTACATTTCCATAAGGTGAAAAAGGGCGAGACCCTACAGAGCATCGCCCGCAAGTGTCACACCACCGTCGACTCGCTATGCAAGTTAAACCGCATAGGCAAGTCCATCCGCCTGATGCCGGGACAGATACTGAAATACAACTAATCCAAATAACTTTCAAAGGCTTCCCACAGCGGAAGCCTTTTTGCTTATGACTGCTTATGACAGAGAAAGAGATCAAACAGATGCAAGCCGATAACGAGGCTTTGCGCCATGAGGTAGACCAACTGAAAAACGAGATTATACGCCTCGTGGAGCGCAATCTCGACCTCTCTCAGCGGCTGGAGGAAGACGTAGAACTGCGCCGCCGTGCAGAGGTAGCCCGTGACATATTGTCTAAGAACATCGAGCGTCAGCGCAATGCCGACCTGCAGGACGACGGTCAGTTGATGGCCCTCCTCGAAATCCGTGTAGAGCAGGATAATGTCCTGAGTCTGCCCGACTTCGACTCGAAAGCCCTCGCCAAACTCCTTGGTGTCAGCCATGAGCGTCTCGTCCGTCTTTTCCGTCGCAGCAGCATCTACACTTCGCCTGATGCCTATCTCGACAACTTGCGCACGCTGTTGGCGATGCGTCTGCTGCGCGACAAGCCCCAGTACAGCATTGCTGCCGTTGCCGAGGAGAGCGGTCTGAAGAACATCCGTACCCTCCAGCGCCGCATCCAGGAGGTGGTCGGCATGACGCCTGTCGAATATCGCATGCTCTTCAACCGCGACGTATAAGCCAATCAACAAACAGAACAACTTAAATATTATATAATATGTTAGACAAAGAGAGAGGGCTGTATATCGCCCATTGCGCCAACGGTGCGCTCAGCATTACAGGTAAGATGGCCAACCGTCATGGACTCATTGCCGGAGCCACGGGTACAGGAAAGACCGTCACGCTGCAGGTGATGGCCGAGACGTTCTGCCAGGCAGGCGTGCCCTGCTTCATGGCTGACATGAAGGGCGACCTCAGCGGCATCTCGCAGACAGGCAAGATGAGCGGTTTCATCGAGAAGCGCCTGCCCGAGTTCGGCATTGAGAACCCGCAGTTCCAGCCCTGTCCCGTCAGATTCTACGACGTCTTCGGCGAACAGGGTCATCCCATGCGTGCCACCATCTCGCAGATGGGTCCGATGCTGCTCTCACGACTGCTCCAGTTGAACGAGACGCAGGACGGTGTGCTCAACATCGTCTTCCGCATCGCTGACGACCGTGGTCTGCTGCTGCTCGACCTCAAGGATCTGCAGGCCATGCTCGACTGGGTGTCGAAACATGCCAAGCAGTACACCACGAAATACGGCAACATCTCCGCCCAGACCGTCGGCGCCATCCAGCGTGCTCTCCTCCAGTTGGAGACACAAGGAGCCAACAAGTTCTTCGGTGAGCCCTCGTTCGACATCTACGACCTCATCCAGACCGAAGGCGGCAAGGGTGTGATGAGTGTGCTGGCTGCCGACAAACTGATGATGCAGCCCAAACTCTACTCCACCTATCTGCTGTGGCTCCTCTCCGAACTCTACTCCACCCTGCCCGAGGTGGGCGATCTGGAATTGCCCAAACTCGTGTTCTTCTTCGACGAGGCTCACATGCTCTTCACCGACACCTCGAAGGCACTGCTCGACAAGATTGAGCAGGTCATCCGCCTCATCCGTTCGAAAGGCGTAGGTATTTACTTCATCACTCAGAGTCCGACGGACATTCCCGAGAACATCCTCGGCCAGTTGGGTAACCGTGTGCAGCACGCATTAAGAGCCTACACCCCGAAGGACCAGAAAGCCGTGAAGACCGCTGCTGACACTTTCAGAGCCAACCCCGAGTTCAAGACCGACGAGGCCATCATGAACCTCGAGACTGGTGAGGCCCTTGTCTCCTTCCTTGATGCAAAGGGCGCTCCTGGCATTGTGGAACGTGCGAAGATTCTGTTCCCCCTCAGCCAGATCGGAGCCATCACTGAAGGTCAGCGTCTCGACATCATCAAGCAGAGCCGTATCGCTGGCAAATACGACACGCCCATCGACCGTGAGAGTGCTTTCGAGATCATCATGGCCGAGGCCGAAGAGCAGATGAAGGCTCAGGAAGAAGAGGCAGCCGCCAAGGAAGAGGAGAAGGCCAAGGGCAAGCAGAAGCCCGGTATGATGAGTAAGGTGTGGAAAGCCATTATCACCGCTGTCACTGGCACGTTGGCCACCATCCTCGGCACCTACATCAGCGACAAGGTGACGGGCAAGAAAACGAAGTCGAAGACTTCAGCCACAGGCCGTGTGGTGAAGAATGCCACCAGTGCCGCCACCCGTTCCATCACCAAAGAACTGACGCGCGACATCCTCGGCAACCTTGTCAAATAAGGCTGGTTTATGAGGCTCGCAAGAACGGTAACTACAGCCATTCTTGGTATCACGACGTTCATCTGCTCAACGGCTCAGGAAGTTGTAGCCGACAGTGTTGTCAGCACTTCCGGTGATAACAACCGGAATGTGCTGATGAACGCAGCATCCGTCTCACAGCCACGCCAGATATCCTTAGGCCTGCCTATTTCCGGTCACGCCTATCTCTATGAGGACGGCCTTCCCGTGTCCTATTATAATTACCAGGTCTATCCCTACAAATCGTGGCACAGCGGCGTCAGTCATGAGTCTGTGCGGACTACGGGGCCACAGGACATGGCGCTGAAATACGGTGTCATCACTTATAGTGTCGACAGTTATTCAAAACTCGCCGGCGACTCCTTAGAAGGCAAGATTAATTACACGTTTAATCACTTTGGCCGTCATGCGATAGATGCCAATGTCTCCACGCCCGTCGGAAAAGGCTGGGGCCTCAGCATTAGTACCTATCATAATATGGATCCCGGAAGCAACCACCTAGACATGACAGCCCTGCAGGAGAACGTCCACTTCTATAAGGCGGCACTCTCGAAGACCTGGAACGAAGGTCGTGGCAAGGCTGGCCTCATCTACCAGTATTCGCAGTTCAAGGAGATCAACGAGATTTACGGCCCCTTTATCTTCGTGGGTGACGGTAGCGTGGAGGCGTATGACGGCTTCAGGCTGGGTATCGACCAATACCGCCCTGCCTACGACAAGGTGAAATACCTGGATGTGGCGACAGGCCTGATGGAGGAACAGGATATCAACGATGCGAACATCAACAAGATACACAACGTGAACTTCCTGCTCGACTACCGATGGGACAGCGGCATCAAACTGTCCGTCCACAGCAAGTTCAAACATGGTCACTCGTTCCGTTCCATTCCCACCGTCATGGGTATAAGCGACGTCACGGCCGAAAGCGGATATACTTACGAAGACGGCACGGTCTATACTGGCAAGGTACAGACACGACGCATGCTGCATTTCGACGGCTTCGAACATTCCTGGATGACCAATGCGGAACTGACGGGCAATTCCAAAGACCGGCGCCACAGTTGGCGCGCAGAGGTAGACTACTGGCTTAACGCCGCAGGCACCAACACCTCGATGTATCTCCTTGGCCACGAGGTAAAGAAAGACCCGAAACAGTTGTTGCTCAACGGCAGTTCCAGTTACTCCTATAACTCTTACGCCGAATTCTACGATGGTCATGAGCACAAACTCTTCGCTCTGGCCTCCGATGAGTGGAACGTCAACGAGCATTTTTGGCTCTATGCCGGAGCCAGACTGGAATATCTGAACGTACGTGGCTACGCTGCCAACGACATGTACGAAGGTAATGCCCGTCATGTCGGCTTCAGCCTCGCTGATGAAGGCGTCGTGAGGAACCATTTCAGCAACAGCCACTTCAACTATGCCATCATCGGTAGTGCGCGCTATGCCCTGATACGGGGATTTGGCCTGCAGGCGGAATACTCCACCGCCACCATCCACTCGCAGCTGTTCCACTATGGCACCTACAACTACCCTACCCAGGAGAGCATGCCCACCCACTATGTCCGTGGCGGCATCTACTGGAAGAACAGATGGATAGACCTCACCTCGCAAATTACCTACATCAGCATGAAGAACTCACAAGAGCGTCCCAACCTGAGTCATGTGTTGACGAAAGACGTCGGCGACATGAAAGCCGGCATGAGCGAATCGTTCACCACACCGTTCTTCTACGACATGGCAACTCTGGGATGGCTTACCGACGCCATGATTACTCCCGTCGACGGTCTGAACATCCACGTGATGTTCACCATCCGAGACCCAAGATATAAGAAATTCAAGATTACGCCCACCTTCAGCGACGGCGTGACAGAGGAATACGATTTCACAGACAAGACCATCACCGCCCTCTCGAAGACGGAACTGGAGATTGAGCCCTCCTACAAGTTTGGCAACTGGCGCGTGTGGCTGAGTGCCCGCTATTTCAGCAAGCAATACATCAACAAGACCAACTCCTTATATTTCAACGGACGCTGGGAAACCTTCGGAGGCGTGGATTATCGTTTGAACCGCTATCTGAGTTTTTCGGCAAACGTGGTGAACATTCTCAACCAAAAAGGCGCCAGCGGTTCCATCCCCGCTGCCGACTTAATAACTGATCCCTCTAAATACAAAGACTACGTGATGGCAGGCACGTTCATCCGCCCCTTCACGTTTGAGTTCACGACTAAACTCACCATCAAATAAGATAGGGCATATCGTTACCCAGATACTGCGACATCATCGAACGCATGTTCAGCATGTATTTAAGGTGATAGAAGTTGTCAATCTTCCAATTCCCATCCTCATACACCAATTCTATACGGGCTGGTGTATAAGAATCAGAGTCATAGACCATAAACGTGACGGTAGCAGTACGCTCATTATCAGGACCAATAGTCAGGTCGCTGACCTCAAACTCATCGAAATCAACCAAGCCCGATTCGTAAGCCATCGTCCATTTGTTCACCTCAAAGAACAGCGTACCTGTGTTATGCTCTTTACTGCGAACAGCCATCAGCAACTTGTTCCAAGACTTGGAACAGAAAGACAAGTCGAGCAGATCACTATCCACAGAACCTCCCATATACATGCACTCCTGCTTCACGACCCTGTAGATGGTCCTTACACGCTCCAGCACAGCCTCACGCTCCAGTTTAAGCGCCATCTCTGTCTTGACGGAGTCAGGCAAGCCTGCCAGGGTTGTCTGCACTTCTTCCACCTGCTCTTCCTCTACGAATTGCTCACGCAACATCTGATAGCCTATTGTCATCAAACCGCCAATAAGCATACCTGCAACTACCGAAATACTAACTAATCGCTTCAAAATCTATACAAATTTAAATCATTGTGATGGCTCGGGTGCAAAGGTACGAAAAAAACAATAATCAACAAAGCATTTTTGCTTTTCTTCACAAATATCTGCAAAAAATTGATTTACTTATTCACAGACCGTGTAGACATAAGTGGAAGTTTCGTGAGTCGTGAAATGGAGATGAGGATTCAACTGCAGCACCGTCTTCAGATCGTCGCTGATACCTGTGCCTATCAGTTTGAGGGCGGCCTCCTTCATCGTCCAGAGGCGGATAAACGCCACGTCTGGGTTCGGAGCCGCCTGAATGACTTGAAGTTCTTCATCGTTCATCGTATAGTGAGCCAGTCCATCCTTATACGAACGAACAGACTCCACATCGACGCCCACAGGAGTATCGCTGATGACGCAGGCCACGGCCTCCTTACAATGACTGAGGTTAAAGCATATTTCCGGATGGCCCACGATGGCGGGCTTACCATGCTCGTTGTACTCAAAAAGAGGATTCTCTGTGATGCCGTATCCTTCGCGCAGGCCTTGTTTCAGCAACTGGTATGCCAACACATTCTGCCTCTGACCCAACTCATACTTAAACTTGAGAGCCTGTTCCCTCCGCTGTGCCGATATCTCTTCCAGCGCCTCTCTGAGGTCAAAGTCCCAGATGTGCTCACTCACATATATCTTCATTTGTTTATAGTTTAAAGTTTATAGTTTATAGTTGATTACTTCTATAGTCATCTGAGATTTATCAAGGGCTTGCCAGGTTATCATCTATAAACTATAAACCATCAACTATAAACAAAAACTACTCCAGCCCCACCTCCGGCATGGGGATCTTCCTGTTCGCATTCTCCTTCGCGCCGAGGTCGACGAGTTCACGCCCCTTCTGCACCACACTCTGACGGCCCGTAATCAGTTTGTTGTTCGTGCTGTCGTAGGCCTCCTGCACCTTATGGATCTTCTCACCGAGGTCGTTATAGCGCTGGATGAAGTCTCCCAAACGGTCGAGCAACTGCTCAGCGAGGCCGAAAACCTTCTGCTGGTTCTCCGCCTGCTGGTTCTGCACCCAGGCGATATGGATCATGTGGAGGATGCCCAACAGGTTCTGCTCGCCTGTCACGAACACTTTCTTCTCAAAGGCATCACGCCAAAGGGTGGGATCGTTAGCGAGTGCCAACTGCAGCGACGACTCGAAGGGCACGAACATGATGACGAAGTCGACCGTCTCGCGCCCGTTCTTGATATACTTCGAATAGTCTTTGCGGGCCAGTTCGTTCACATGCTGACGCACACTCTTGATATGCTCCTGCAGATAGCGCTCCTTATCCTCTGCCGACTCCGCATTCACGTACTTCTCATAGGCCACGAGCGACACCTTCGAGTCGACGATGGCGTCCTGGCCCTGCGGATAGTGCAGGATGACGTCGGGCTGCATCTCCTTACCCGTCTCGTCATTCTTCAACGGACGTCCCAACTCGTCTCTGAGCCGTGCCTGCACCTCATAGTGGATACCTTCCGTCAGTCCCTGCGAGGCCAACAGGTCGCCAAGGATAATCTCACCCATATTGCCCGAAATCTTGTTGTCGCGTCTGAGCACGTTCGTCAGGCTCTCCGTCTTCTCACCCAACTGCTGCGTCTGCGCCAGCATCTGTTTGATCTGCTCAGCGAAACTGGCGGAATAGCCTGCCGACTTCTCATCGTTCTCGTGGATGGCCTTGCGTACCTGCTCCATCGAGTCGCGCAGCGGCTGGGTGATGCCCATCATCGTCTCAGCGTTCTGCTCCTTCAACTTGGCAGCGCTCGTCTCCAGCAACTGCTGGGCCATGTTCTTGAAACGCTCCTCATGGCGCTTCAACTCCTCCCCCATCTGCTGGCGTACCAGTTCGAGTTCCCTCGACTGGCTCTCCGCCTTGGCATTGAGCGACTTGTTCTCAGCCTCCAGATGCCTCACCCGGCTCGTGGCCTCAGACAGTTGCTCACCCTTCATCGAGAGTTCGATATCCTTCTTTCCGCCCTCGATGCGCAGCACATCCATCCTTCGGTCCATCAGCAGATAGAGTACCACAGCACCGACCACTATACCTATTATTATATATAAGACTATCATCATAATGGATGCAAAAATACAATTTTTTTTGAACACAGAGACACAAAGACACAGAGATTATTATTAAAAAATCAAAAAACTTTATGTCTCTGAGTCTCTGTGTTCAAATTTTTTAATAACTTTGCCTAATAAACCAACAAACAGAATCATTCATTAACTCAAAAACTTTAAGATTATGGATTACAAGATTATTGACATCGAGGGAGTAGGCGACGTGTATGCAGAGAAACTGACCGCCGCAGGTATCAACAAGGTGAGCGAACTGCTCGAGAAGTGCGCAGCCCCCAAGGGCCGCCAGGAACTGGCCGAGGCTACCGGCATCAGCGACAAACTGATCCTGCGCTGGACCAATCATGCCGACCTATTCCGTATCAACGGCGTAGGCCCCCAGTTCGCAGAACTGCTGGAGAAGGCTGGCGTCGACACCGTCAAGGAGTTCCGCCATCGTGTGGCCGAGAACCTGCAGCCGAAGTTGGAGGAGGTCAACGCCGAGTTCAAGATCTGCGGCCGAGTGCCCGCCGTCTCTGAGGTCCAGAAGATGATCGACCAGGCCAAGGAACTGGAGCCCAAAGTGACCTACTAGCATAATTAATCCCCGCCAATTGGCGGGGATTAATTATGTTAATACGGCTTTGCCTTCAGTTTCATCCATTGCCCGACTCAAACCTTCCGCTTCACCCAGTAGAGGGTGTCTGAGGTGGTGCGTTTGTTCTGGATGCGCTCCTCTTCCTTCGTCAGCCAGTAGCGCTCACCCCGGCGGATCTCCTGCATCAACTGGGCATAGAGTTGGTCGTGCTGTACAGGCGACAGGAAGTCGATGTCGCCGTCGATGCCGACACAGACGAAACGACGTGAACCCGTTGGGTCTGTCAGCGGCATCTGATCATTGGTGGTGCCGATGAACAAGGCATAGCGGCGGTTCGCGGTATAGGCCTTGCCGTAGGGCGGACGGTATTTCAGGTCGGCCGTCGAGACGAGATATTTCAGGACAATCTGCTGGCGCTGGGTCACACAGTCGAACTCATCGAGGTTGATCAGCGCGAACGACTAATTTAACAGGTGTCTACTCCACACCAATCTGTGTCTTCGGCCAGTTGACGAGGAAGAGTTTTTCGGTGGCTCGGGTGAAGGCGGTATAGAGCCAGTGGATATAGTCGGGGGTGAGCATATCGTCTGTCATATAGCCCTGGTCGAGGTAGATATGCGCCCACTGCCCACCCTGGGCCTTGTGGCAGGTGACGGCATAGGCGAACTTCACCTGCAGGGCATTGTAGTAGCGGTCTGTCTTCAGTTTCTTGATGCGGTCTGCCTTGACGGGGATGTCGGCATAGTCCTCCATCACGGCGTTGAAGAGTTGCTCCTGTTGCTCACGGGTGAGGGCCGGTGCCTCGGAGGTGAGCGTATCGAGAAGGACGGTGGCGGTGAGTTCGTAGTCGTCATAGTCAGGGAAGGTCATCGTGACTTCGGCAAACCTGAAGCCATAGAGTTCGTGGATGTTCCTGACACGCTGCACGACGGCACGGTCGCCATTGGCGAGGAAGGAGATTTTGTTTACTGTTGACGGTTTACAGTTTACAGTTGATTTGCTGGCAAGCCCTTGTGAAGCAGCAGAGTAATCATCTGTAAACTGTAAACCGTCCGCTCGACCCGAAGGGGCGCTTTCCTCAGAAAGAACTGTAAACTTATCAATCCAGAAATAATTGTTCTTCACGATCATCAACTGGTCACCACGACAGAGTTCTTCCTCACGGTCGAGCACCATATTGCGGATGCCCTGATTGTAGATGTTCGCCCGTTTGTTGCTGCGGGTGATGACCATCGTCTCGTCCATGCCCACTTGCCTGTAACTGGAAGACAGGCTTTCTATCAGTTCGTCGCCTGGGACGATGGCGACGTCAGGGAAACCGTTTATTCTGATTCGAGGAAGGAGGAAGGAGGAAGGAGGAAGGAGATTACTGTCAGGTACAGATTCTGCCACAGCACTATTCTCATTCCTCATTTCTCCTTCCTCCTTCCTCGAAAAATACCCCCGAATCCTCGTCGCATTCCACAGAATCCCCGACTCCTCGCTCTGGCGGAGCACCTGATTCAGGTCGCACTCATACACCTTCATGCCGTAGCCTCGGAGCACGCCGGCCATCAGCGCAGGGCTCTCCTCCTCGCCCACCGGCGGCAACTGGGCCTTGTCGCCAATGAGCAGCATGCGACAGTTCTGGCCGTTATACACAAACTGCATCAAGTCGTCGAGCAGGAAGCCACTGCCGAAAGCCGACTCGCCAAAACCCTGGTTCGATATCATCGAGGCCTCATCTATTATAAATAAGGTGTCGCGATTGAGATTGGCATTGAGGTTAAAAGCCGAGAGGTCGCCAGCCGACTTCTGGCGATAGATGCGGCGGTGGATGGTATAGGCGGGATGGCCGGCATAGAGGGAGAAGACCTTCGCCGCACGGCCCGTGGGCGCCAGCAGGATCAGTTTCTGATTCAGTGCCGCCAGAGCCTTCACGACAGCCGCCGCCAGCGTGGTCTTACCCGTGCCGGCCGAGCCGCGCAGGATCATCACCACCTGCTCATCACGGTCTGTCATGAACTGTGCGAACAGGCTGATGGCCTGCTCCTGTTCCGCCGTGGGCACCAGTCCTAAGGCCTGACGGATGCGGTATGTAAGTTCGTCGTGAATCATTTCAAGGGCACAAAGATACAGTATTTTTCAGACATAAGGTCATCTGTACATCTTTTTTTTCGACAAAACGACGTGGAATGTTTGGAAGTCTCGAAAATAATTTGTATTTTTGCAATCACGTTACTAACTTTAATGAGTATGAGAAGATCTATTTTAACTTTTGTGACTCTGTTGTCCATGCTCGGGCTCAGCGCCCAGCCCATCAGCGAACAGGAGGCTTTCGAGAAAGCCCAGCGATTCTTCAAGGGTAAAACCGTCGTGAGCCTCAACCAGAAGGCAGCCGTCCGCGGCAGTGCCAGCGAGCGCCCCTACAAGCACCTCTATCTGTTTAACGCCGAGGGCGACGGCGGCTTCGTGATCATCGCCGGCGACAGCCGCGCCCAGGAGGTTCTCGGCTACAGCCACGAAGGCCGGCTCGACTACAGCCGGATGCCGGAGGACATGAAGTGGTGGCTCAGCCTCTACGACGAGAGCATCGCCCATATCGCTTCCGGCGCGACGGCAGAGAGCACCCTCACCAGAGCCGACGAGAAGAAGCCCGACGTGGCGCCGATGATGTCGTTCTCGTGGGACCAGACAGCGCCCTACAATTACTACTGCCCGTCGGGATGCCTCGCCGGCTGCGTGCCTTTGGCCATGGCCCAGTTGATGGCCTTCCACAAGTATCCGACGAACCTGCCGGCCCTTGAGGGCTATACAGACAAAAACGGCATTAAACTGGATGCCCTGCAAGCCAACTATGTGGACTACGACAACATGTCAGACTATGACCCCGCCGTCCTCGTGCGCTACTGCGGACAGGCCGTCAAGGCGAATTACAGCAGCCAGATGACGACGAGTTATTCAGGCATCATCCCCGTCGCATTAGCCAACCAGTTCGGCTTCGACAAGGGCGTACACTGTGCCTGTCGCAAATCATATAATTCCACAGAATGGGACGATCTGCTCTACAGCGAACTGAGCAGCGGACGCCCCTTCATCCTCGCCGGCCAGGAGAATGGCGAAAAGGGCGACGGGCACGCGTTCATCTGTCATGGCTACAGTGAAGGATACTATGCCGTGAACTGGGGCTATGGCGGAAGAGAGAACGGCTACTTCGCCATGACCAACCTGACTGTTGGCGGCCATGCCTACAACACCGAGTTGACGGCCGTCATCGGCATCCAACCAACCGCCGGCAACAAGCGCGACTTCCCGCTATTCTCCATCAGCAAGATGGAAGCCGTCAGCCAACTCCAGGTGACCCGTACCTCTGCCGCCGCCGACTTTACCGGCATCCGCTTGTCGTGGACCATCGAGAACACCCTGCTTGAAAACACCAAGGCACAGGTTGCAATAGCCCTTTTCAAGCCCGACGGCACTACCGACCTGATGGTCCCTTACGATCCTTTCACATTCGAAACAGCCACTAATGCCTACGCCGAGGCAGTCTTCAACCTTGCCAGCAAATACGGCGACGGCATCTACAGGTTCAACATCATCTACAAGATGCCAGACGACGACACCTGGCATTTCTGCCAGGGCAACTACTGGCGCTACGTCCAGGCCGAAGTCAGCGGCAACACCCTCACGCTGACCAACTATCCGGACTACGACGCGCCATATCCGACGGGGCCCTATCCCCCCTTCTACCCCATCAACCCAGACTATCCCGACACACCTGACGATCCCGAGCCGGAATGGCCCGCCGCCAGCGTCACCATCGATTATCCCACGATGAAGGCCCAGTATGCAGAACAGTATATCGAAGTCAATACGGAATGGAACACCCTCGCCGACCTCATCCAAAGCCAGACCGGCATGACGGCGACCGACTTCGACAACTACTATTGGGCCGACTGCATCGAGGACAACTACTACACCGATGTGCCCAACGAAGATGCCCCCTACGTGACACCGTGGGCCTATAACTACAACTCAGAAGGAGGCTACGAGAACAACTGGTACGACATGAAGATCTTCAACTTCGGCAGCGACGACTTCGGCAACGGTGGCACCCCGCCCACCTCTGGCGAAGAGAGTGCCGAGGCAGAACCGGAATGGGAACTCCTCGCCGTGGCCGCCTATTCACCGAACATGGATACGGCAGGCAACCACGTCATCACTTATCAGTTGGGAGTCGACGCCATAAAGTTCCTGATCGACGGCCAGACAAGCCCCGTCACCTTTACCCGCTGGGTGCGCTTCGCCGCCAAGGACAAGGGAGGAATCGTCGAAGCCCCCTACCGCTATGTGTGGCTGAAGTTGCCGTTGGAGATCTCATGGGGTGGCGACGGACCTGACGGCATCACCGCCGTCGCCGCCGACAAGTCCAGCGACGACTGCTACGACCTGCGCGGCCTGCGGATGAAGTCAGGCACGTCGCTACGCAAAGGCATTTACATCCGCAACGGCAAGAAATTCGTAGTGAAATAAAGTCTGCACAAGAAGAGGCATGCCTGACAACACTGTTGCAGATGCCTGATAACACTCGTGGAGATGCCTGATAACACAGTTAGAGATGCCTGTTATACCCCCATAACAGGCATCTCTTACTGTCGTACTAAGCATGCCTTACACTCGTGCAAGGCATCAGAACGACCCTTAGAAGGCATCCCTATGAACGTACCCCCGATTTTGCTATCCGGACATTGCAAAATCATCGTGTTTCCTAAAAAAATGAGAGAGATTATCCAAAATGCCCAACACCTCACATAAATCTCTCGAAACCCCTGTATATAAAGGGAAAAAGCCATTTCAACACCTCACATAACACCTCACATACACCTCACATAGACCTCACATAACACCTCACATAGAAATCATTCTTTCTCGGTGAAAACTTAATGCCGAATGTGAGGTGTCATGTTACCTGTTTGTTAGGAGTATGTTAGGTGTTTGAGCAACACCTAACATGCCTCAAACCCTTTGTACATCGGCATTTCCGGCGATTCATGTTAGGTGTTGAGGGAACTACAGTTTGTCGCCTGGCTGGCACGCCGAAGAGGGCGTACAGGATACACATTTTTCCTCATGCTTACAAGAAAAAGCAGAATTTCATGTGGATTTTACTTTTTTTTTGTACCTTTGCACCGAAATGGAGAAATCAGACAAGATCATCAACATCATCCTGGCATTAGTAGCACTCGGCCTGCTCGCCTTGTGCATCGCCAGCGTGGTACGTTGATTTTGTTTACAGTTTACGGTTTACAGTTTACAGATGATTACATTGTAGGATGGAAGAGATACTAAATAAGAAACTGATCATGCGTATCGGGAGGAACACGCTCTCGTTCACTCTGCCTGATCCTGTCGAGACAGACCAGCCGCTCCGCTATGAGCCCTACGTGGTGAAAGGCGGCATCTCTATGGCTGCAAACCTGCGGGAGGCCTTGAAGACGGCATCCCTGCCATCGGCAGACATCAAGCGGGTGCAGGTGGTGCTTGACACGCCGTCGATGTTTGTACCCATAGAACAGTTTGAGGAGGAGCACATCAACGATCTCTACAACTACACCTTTGCCCCCAGCCAGGAGCCAAGAAAGATACTCTTCAACGTGCTGCCCTATCTGAAGGCCGTCTGCCTGTTCCCTGTCAACAAAGACCTGTATGGCGTCATCAACGACCACTATGACAACGTGCAGTTCACACATGCCATGGTCCCCATCTGGCGATACAAGCACCAGCGTAGTTTCACTGGTCACTTCAACAAACTCTATGCCACGTTCTTTGACCGTCAACTCTGTTTGTTTGCCTTCCAGCAGAACCGTTTCAGATTCTGCAACACCTTCGAGGTGACCCATGCCAACGACGCACTGTATTTCATCGTCTACGTCTGGAAGCAGTTGCGGATGGACGTGCTCCACGACGAGTTGCATTTGTCTGGTGAGGTGCCTGAAGAGGAGAAACTCATGAAGGAGTTGAAGATGTATCTGCAGAAAGTGTATCTCAGTAACCCCGCTGCCGAATTCAACCAGGCGCCTGCCACGAAGGTGAAGGGAATGCCGTATGACCTTATGACACTCATCGTAAAAGGAATATAATAATATGTTTACAGTTTACGGTTTACAGTTTACAGTTTACGGTTTACAGATGATTACTTCTATAGGCAATTGTCTGGGCGTGCGAGGAAATCTAAACCGTAAACTGTAAACATACAAATATGCGAATTATAACAGGACGATATAAGGGACGACACTTCGATATTCCACGGAGTTTCAAGGCGAGGCCGACGACAGACTTCGCCAAGGAGAACATCTTCAACGTGCTCACACAGTATATCGACTTCGAGGGAGCAGAGGCACTGGATCTCTTCTCGGGCACGGGCAGCATCACCCTCGAACTCCTTTCACGTGGTTGTAGCCGTGTGGTCAGCGTCGAACTCGACCGCGACCATCATCGTTTCATCCAACAATGTCTGCAGAAACTTCAGGGAAACAATGATCAATGTTCCGCTCGGCCGAAGGACGCTTGCTACCAACGGGACGCAAGAATGTTCAATGTTCAATGTCTCCGGGGTGATGTGTTCCGCTATATCAAATCGTGCAAGCAGAAGTATGATTTCATCTTCGCCGATCCCCCATACGCCCTCAAGGAGTTGCCAACCATCCCCAGCCTCATCTTTGAGAAGGGAATGCTGAAAGACGACGGCATCTTCGTCTTCGAGCATGGCAAAGACCACGACTTCTCCAACGATCCACACTTCGTAGAGCACCGCAGTTACGGTAGCGTCAACTTCTCGATTTTCAGAACAAAGGAGCCATCAGGCGAGTGATGCTCTCCCACAGACGGATGAAGAAGTTGGCACGCATACGCTCTGGCAGATCTGTCAGGGCAACGGACTGCCGCTCATCGTCGAGGAATACCTTCTTCATCCTGAGAGCCACGCCCTCGTCGTAGATGAAGAGATTGGCTTCGAAGTTATTCTCGAAACTGCGGAAATCGAGGTTCGTCGAGCCACAGGTGCTGACCGCATCATCACACACCATCACCTTCGAATGGAGGAAGCCCGCCTCATAAAGGCTCACCTTCACACCAGCCTCCACGACCTCACGCAGATAACTGCGGCTGGCCCATTCCACGAAACGGGCATCACTATGCTTAGGACAGAGCACCCGCACGTCGACCCCTGCCAAGGCCACCGTCTTCAAGGCAAAGAGCACGGGGTCGTTAGGCAGGAAATAAGGGGTCTCGAGATAAAGGTATCGACGGGCACCCGTGATAATACGCACGAAACCTTGCATGATCTCCGGATAAGGCGTGATCGGACCACTGGTCACTACCTGTATGAGGCAGTTGTTCTCCGTCTGTCTTCCAGACTCAGAAGTATGCTGCGGATAGTATTTACGGTCGGAGAGCAAGGTACGGTCCACGAAATACCAGTCTACGAGGAAAGCCCGCTGCAAGACATTCACAGCACCCCCCACCACTCGAAGCATCGTGTCACGCCATGGGTGACCATTCGATCCCTTCACATAACGCAAGGCGAAATTCATGCCTCCGATAAACCCTACCAAGCCGTCGATGACAATGATCTTACGGTGGTTGCGGTAGTTCACCTTACTCGTGAACGACGGGAAGTGAACAGGCATGAACGGTACCGCCTCGATGCCCTCCTCACGCATCCGTTCAAAGAACTGCCGCTTAACATTCCAACAGCCCACATCATCGTAGACCACACGTATCTCCACCCCCTCACGGGCCTTGGCGATGAGCGCATCGGCAATCAGCGTACCCAAAGCATCGTCGGCAAAGATATACATATCCAGGTGGATGTGACTACGGGCCTTGCTGATCTCCTGCAACAAGGCAGGAAAGAACTGATAGCCGTCGGTATAGATGTCCACCTGGTTGTTTTTGAAAGGCAGGGCGAGATTCTGGTTAATGAAGAGGTCGATAAGCGGTTTTTGCCGCTCAGGCAGCCGGAGGTTCTGCTGTTCGACGAACTCCAGCATCGAGCGCTTCGTCAGTTGGTTCATGCTCCGTTCGCTGACATAGCGCTCCTTGCGGGTGTTGATGCCGAAGAAGAGGTAGAACACGACACCAGCCACCGGCACGAACCAGATGACCAGCGCCCAGGCAAGGGTCTTGGCTGGCTGGCGATTGTCGAGCACCACATGGATAATAGCCAGGATGGCGATCAACTGCGAGACGATGACAAATATCAGGTTCCAACTCATGGACTTTGAACTTTGAACTTTGAGCTTTATGATTACCTGATGACATCATTGCCCAACTGGCGGGCGAGGGCGTCACGGATCTGCTGGGTGTCACGGAACTCCTCCAGCAACTGTTTCATCCGTTCCATGTCGCTGCCAACGGTCTTCAACTGTGCCTGGATCTCCTTGAGCCGTTTCTCGATGATATCCATCCGCAGGTCGAGCACGAGGTGAATGACCCGCTGACGGAGGCCGCCTTCCCGTTCCTTAGGTTGGAAACCGGGCGTCAACTGATGACGGTCGATGGCCAGTTCTGCTGCCAGCGAACTGATGGCAATATCAGGATGGTGCATGAAATACTCTTCCGCCTTGAATCCTCCCTCCCCACTATGGGCAGCAGCCTCTGAAAGAATCGTATTATAACGGTTGTCGTGGAACGACAGACCATCCTGGCCGAGGTCATAGGCGATATATTGCGCCACTGTCAGGTTGATGGTCTGGCCGTCTTCGGTCTCGATGCCTTCGTAGATAACCTTCTCACCATCGCGGACGACGGACTGGATGAGCAGAGATTCGATTTCCGAGGAGTGAGGAGTGAGGAGTGAGGAGTGAGATATGTCCTGCGGCTGATTTGTGGCAGAAGTATTCTCACTACTCACTCCACTCTCCACACTCCTCGATCTTTCTTTTTCTTTCTCCTCGATCTCCTTGCTGATCATCCCGTTCATCGAGTTGAGCAGTGTCTGTTCCTTAATGCCCAAACGCTGGGAGAGTTCACTGAGATAAGTGGATCGCAGGATCTGGTCAGGGATGACGGAGATGCTCTTTACGATGCCGCCGATAGCCTCAGAGCGCTTCACGGGGTCGTTAACGTTCTCCACCGTCAGCCGCGTCTTGAACGTGATGAAGTCCGTAGCGTTCTTTTCGATATAGTCCTTGAACTCCTGGGCGGAATGTTTCTTTGAGAACGAGTCGGGGTCGTCACCATCCGGCAACAGCAGCACCTTGATGTTCATCCCCTCCGACAAGAGCATATCCGTCCCTCGCATGGCGGCATGGATACCCGCCTCGTCACCGTCATATAATAAGGTGATGTTCTGGGTGAAGCGTCGCAGTAGTTTGATCTGATGCACGGAGAGGGCCGTACCAGAGTTGGCGACGACATTCTCCAGCCCACACTGGTGCATGGCAATCACGTCGGTATAGCCCTCAACCATATATACCCTGTCCTCCTTCGCGATGGCCTTCTTTGCCTGATAGAGTCCATAGAGTTCACGTTCCTTATGATAGATCTCCGAGTCGGGCGAGTTCACGTATTTCTGCTGAACGCCCTTCGTACGGGAGTCGAGCAGTCGCCCTCCGAAGGCCACCACCTTGCCGCTGACGTTCAGCCAAGGGAAGATGACACGACCAGCGTAGCGGTCAATAAGAAGACCTTCCCCCTGCCCCTCCCTAATAGAGAGGGGAGTAGTATGCTTATCCGCAGAATTCTCACCCTGAGAGTCATCACTCCCCTCCCTATTAGGGAGGGGTTGGGGGAAGGTCTTTCTCTCAAAGCAGAGTCCCGTCTTCACCAGAAACTCCGGCTGATAGCCCGCCTTCTGGGCGGCCGTGGCCAGGGCGTCACGCTTAGGCAGGGCGAAGCCGAGGTTGAACTTCGCAATGATATCGTCGCGAATGCCACGGCTGCGGAAGTACTGCTTGCCGATGGCGATGCCATCGGGATCATTCTTCAGGATATCTTCGAAGTATTTCATCGCCCACTCGTTGACGATGAACATCGACTCACGGTCGCTCTGTTCCTTCTTTTCCTCGTCGGTGAGTTCTTTCTCCTGTATCTCTATATTGTATTTCTTTGCCAGCCAGCGCAGGGCCTCGGGATAGGTAATCTGTTCGTGCTTCATCAGGAAGTTGATGGCCGTACCACCCTCGCCACAGGCAAAGCACTTACAGATCTGCTTCGACGGCGACACCATGAACGACGGGGTCTTGTCATCGTGGAACGGACACAGGCCCTTGTAGTTCACACCCGCCTTCCGTAACGTCACGAACTCACCCACCACGTCGACGATGTTCGTGGCGTCCATGATCTTGTCTATCGTCAGTCTGTCAATCACCTTTTCACCCCTTTCTCCCTCACTACGGCTTCATAAATACGAAATACACCGCAGCCACCAGACAGAGAGCCGCCGCGGCGTGGTTCCAGTGCAGTTGCTCATGCTGGAAGATGAAATTCGCAATCACCGCAAACACCACCAGCGAGATACACTCCTGGATGACCTTCAGTTGAACGAGGTTGAACGGCCCGCCGTTGTCCACGAAGCCGATGCGGTTGGCAGGCACCTGACAGCAATACTCGAAGAAGGCAATCATCCACGAGAAGGCAATTACGAGATAGAGTGGCCAGTTGGTAGAGATGCCCGACTGCTGGAGGCGCAGATGGCCATACCAGGCGAAGGTCATAAACACGTTGCTCATGATAAGCAGCAAGATTGTATAAATACCGTTTGTCATACGTCCTTTATCTTGAATTTGGCTGCAAATTTACAAAATCTTTTTTAAACCAACGCACTTAATGCCAACAATTATGTCCATCACAGATCGACCACCGTACGAATGTCAACAGAAGAAGCGCCTATCTCCAAACGGACAGGGCCTGTCTCTGGCACAAATCGGTGGAGTGCAGCATCCCAATGGCTGAGGTCCTGACGGTCAATGGTGAGGATGACCTCACGAGCCTCACCCCTGGGGATAGTGACGCGCTCGAAGGCACGCAACTGGCGACGGGGATGCTCCACAGGCGATCCTGGATAGGAAGCATAAAGTTGGACAACCTCATCCCCGTCGCGCCCACCGACATTCGTGACTGGCACCGAGACGACTACCTGTTGCTGATTCTGTCTTACCACACGTGCCTGACCATACTCAAAGCGAGTGTAACTGAGTCCATAGCCGAAAGGATACAAAGGTTGTCTCTGAAAGTACATATAGGTACGTCCATGACGGATGTCATAGTCCATGATATGCGGCAGATCGAGGATATCTCGCACCCATGTCTGTGTGGTACGCCCAGCAGGGTTCATACTTCCGAAGAGCACGTCGGCCACGCCATGTCCCTGCTCCTGCGAACAATGAGTGACATGAAGGATGGCAGGAAAGTGTTCCTGGCTCCAGTTGATGGCATAAGGGAAACTGCTGATCAGCACCAGCACCGTATTGGGATTGATGGCCTGCAGCCGGCGTACCTCGTCCTCGTCAGGCAACAGCAGCGAGTGACGGTCGTTGGCCTCACGCCCATCGCTGGGCACAGGACAGAACTTCCAGTCTGGCTTCGTACCGTAAGGATGATTGCCCGTACACACGAGTACCATATCAGCCTCACGGGCGATATCCTCTGCACGTCCCATCTGATTATCAGGAGCATAGAGGATTTCGATACCATACTGACGGCCTGCCTCGCGCAAGGCCTGAAGGATGGTCACCTCATAGGGTGGAGTACCACTGTACCAGTCGTAGATTATCTTGTCGGCATAAGGGCCTGTGACAGCGATCCGCTTGACCTTCTGCGGATTGACGGGCAGTGTCTGTGCTTCATTCTTCAACAGCACGATACTCTTGGCCGTTACCTCGCGGACGAACTGTTTCACTTCCTCACGCTCGAAAGGTGGTAGTTGGGTGGTGTCCTTCCCGATAGCAGCATAGGGATTCTGAGTCTGCTCAGGATCGTCGAGCATGCCAAGTCTGAGGGCTACGTAGATATTACCACGGATAGCACGGTCGATATCAGCCTCGGTGATGAGTCCACGTTGAAGGGCTTCACGGGCCTCATCGGCACTACGGTCAAGAATTTGCCCCACGGTGTTCTTCACGATGGCAGCCACACCTTCCGCCCTAGTGGGGAAAGCCTTGTGGGCATTGATGAGCAGGGTGAGTGCGGAACCGTCTGTACAGATAATGCCGTTGTTACCCCACTCCCCACGGGCTATCTCTGGCAGACAGGGATGAATGCACATCGGCGTGCCGTTCCAGGCATTATAGGAAGCCATGAAGGCACGGCTACCACCCTCGGTGATACCTTTATAGAAAGGATAAGAGTAGTATTCTCTGAAAAGGCGCTCGTCGAAGTTGCTGGAGGTTGAATCGCGTCCGTCCTCATTGCTGTTGGCGAGGAAGTGCTTCATCAGTGCAGCCGTCTTCCAGTAGCGGGGATGGTCTCCCTGTAGTCCGCGCACCAGAGCCACGGAGAGTTGAGCCGTCAGATAGGGGTCCTCGCCGAAACTCTCTTCCGTGCGACCCCAACGGGGATCACGCGCCAAGTCAGCATTGGGGGCGTAGACCACAAGTCCCTTGCGACGGGCCTCAGGCCGTTGAACGTACCAGCGCACCTCTTCAGCCTCTATGTCGCCCATACGGCGCAAGGCTTCACAATCCCAGGTGCACCCCATGCCATACGACTGTGGGAAAATGGTGGTAGGAAGGTCGTTGGGCACCTCCCGTCCATCCACGGTCTTCATCCCGTTGTTACGTCCCGGACCTCCAAGGGCGAGTCCGTGAAGCCCCTCATAGCAACTGAGTGCCGGCATCCCCAGACGGGGGGTGCTCATACGCGTACTGAGCCAACTGATTTTCTCATCCAGCGTCAGATGCTTCAGAAACAGTTCCACACGGCGATCATCTTTCAGTCTAGTGTTTTGGTAATCATAGGACTGCGCAACAGCCATCATCGCATCAGAGAAGAAGGCAGTCACAGTCAGGATCAGGAAATAACATCTCATAGTTCAAAAAGTATTGGTTTGGGGGACAAAGATAGTACAAATCTTACAAAAATCCAAATTATATTTGGTCTTTTGTCTATTTCTTCCTATCTTTGTACCCATAAAACCCCAGATATATGAGACAGACGATATTCATTCTGATGCTACTTATCGGCAGCACGACAGTTCAGGCACAAAGCCATAAGGACACCCGCCTCAAGGAGATCCGGGCAGCCTACGCCAAAGCCAAGGAGAAGATTGCCAGAAACGGCAAGAACGGACAGTCGCCCAAGGACATGCAGATTATTCTCAACCAGTTGGAAGACGAGGAGATCGTTCTCTACGACATGGACGAGATCAACTATTATTTCGACGAGACAACCGAAGACAATGTGGAGAAGAAACATCCCTACTTCATCGTCGAGAACTGGAGCAACCACGGACACACCAGATACCGCGAGGTGCTCATCGAGCCCAAGAGCCAGCAGGTCATCTTCTGCTATATGAAAGGTGAGACGGATGCCGGCTTTGTGGTGGAGTCGCGCTACTACTACGATGCCAACGGGGCTTGTGTCGAGCAGAAGCACAACACCGACAACAGTTGGACAACGGAAGAGAGCGAGAAGAAGGATGCAGAATTCTATCTGAAGATCTTCAACTGGATCAACTACAACGGCTATTTCGTGCCGCTGGAGCCCGACTGTCCCCAGAAACCCACCACACCCAAGGCCGAGCGGATGAAGCACATCCGCACTACTTATGCCCAGGCCAAGGAGAAGGTGGCCAGGAATACTCAGGGCGACATGCCCAACGAACTGCGAATCACCCTCCACGACAGAGGTGACAACTGGCCTCCGAGGACCGCTGTCACCAACATCTACTTCGAGAAGAAGGGAGAGCCGACATTCAAGAACGACAACCCCTACTGCTGCTACCTGATTACCAGGCACGACAGCGCGATGAACATGGACGGCTACGCGGAGTATCTCTTCGACCCCACGACCCACGACCTGATCTTCTCATACACCAAGGGTAGTGAGGAAGGTGAGACCCATGAATGGCGCTACTACTACGATGAGAACGGCCAGTGTATCGAGACCAAGAGCAACTCAGAAGAGACCGACGACGGCTTCTACGACAAGCGCACCGCCAGGGATCTGCTACACATCTTCAAGACTCTGATTAACGGTGAGGATGAAGATTTATAATGAAGCAACGTTCTTTTTAACAAATCGGCTGCGATTCAAATCAACCAATAGATAACGATATGAAAAGATTTCTAGTTTGTATGACCTGTATACTGGCCGTGGGAGCCGGTAGCGGGAACGCGCTGGCACTGAACAACGCAAAGGTGGACAGTCTGTGGCGACAGAAGACCATCAGCGTCAAGAACGGAGGGCAGGCTCCAGACGTGATGACACTGCTCCGTGCCTTCAACGAGGCACTGCCCACATGGGTGGTAGGCGAGGTGCTGGAACAGCAGAAGAAACCCGTCCCAGGCACCAAGCGCAACGGCACAACACTATTGTATGAGAACAACCAAGAGGATGAGTTGCGTATCCTCATCGACCCGAAGAACGGCTATGCCTGCTACGAGTCGCTGACGGATGTAGACCAGATGTCATGTTGTGTCTGGCGACGCTCTAACGGCCACCGCATCTTCGCCATCAGTCTCTATGAACAGCACGTGATGCCGCAGAACCTGCTCTGCTGGTACGACTACGACCCACAGACACAGACGATGAAGCCTGAGCGCAGTCCACTCGACGACTACAAGAAGCCATCCTCCGTCGTGGAGGTGGGCTGGACGCTGCCAGAGAAAGGCACTGACTTCATCATCAACGAATACTCACCCTTCTATCCCAACGTCAGACGAATTTACAAATGGGACGGCATGAAACCTCAATTCTCGAGAATCCAGATGGAGGACTTTGAGTATCAGGAGTTTGGCGACGGTGAGTGGACGAAGGCCAGCGAAGAAGGTTTCAAGGATGTGGCTTTCGTGGATCTGGACGGCTATCCCCTGCTCTGTCTGAGGAAGGCGAAGGACTCTGAAGATCAGGAGCGCGACGACATGTTGATCCTGGCAAAATTCAAGGGCAAGATGCAGACGGTGGCCATCAGCGACACATTCAACCGCATCCGGGGATTCTTCCACATAAAGCCCGAACAGGATGCTCCCTGGACGGGAAAGGAGGTCGTGGCCTATACCAGCGACATGATGCATATCAACTATTTCGTGGTGGTAAAGGAAGGTTTCATCAGTTATATCGTGACGGAATCGCCTGTGACTGACGAGGATGGCGAAGAGACAGGATGGGAACCGAAAATCATCGGCTATGGTTCGAAGGACGAGAGCATCCATATCATTCACGCCAGCGTGGCAGATCATGTCGAAATAGATCCGCAATGGGTACCATTCGAATTCTATGGCCAAAAAGAGTGAAATGAATTGATTATTATCAATTTCCGTCCAAATTAATTGCACAAATCAGCCAAAGTGTGCACAAATCGGCTGATTTTGTGCAATTTATTTGGCTGTATGGGTAAAATTGAGTACCTTTGCGCCCGATTTTTGCAAAAAGATATCATTTTTACACATTATTTATTAATATGGCTTTAAAGATTGTTGTTCTGGCCAAGCAAGTGCCAGACACCCGAAATGTGGGTAAGGATGCAATGACCGCCGAAGGAACGGTGAACCGTGCTGCCCTACCCGCCATCTTCAATCCAGAAGATTTGAACGCCTTGGAGCAGGCCCTTCGCCTGAAGGAGCAGAATCCGGGCTCAACAGTAGGAATCCTCACGATGGGGCCTCCACGTGCAGGAGAAATTATCCGTCAGGGACTTTATCGTGGCGCTGACACAGGCTGGCTGCTGACCGACCGTCTCTTCGCTGGTGCCGACACCCTCGCTACCTCTTATGCCCTGGCTACGGCCATCAAGAAGATTGGCGACGTAGACATCGTGATCGGTGGTCGTCAGGCTATCGACGGTGATACCGCCCAGGTAGGTCCTCAGGTGGCTCAGAAGTTAGGACTGAATCAGGTAACTTATGCCGAGGAGGTTCTCAGTGTGAAGGATGGTAAGGCTACCATCAAGCGTGTCATCGACGGTGGTGTGGAGACTGTAGAGGCTCCCCTGCCCGTGGTGATCACCGTCAACGGCAGTGCTGCTCCCTGTCGCCCGCAGAACGCCAAACTGGTGATGAAGTACAAGCGTGCAACTTGTCCGATGGAGCGTCCTGCAGAGGGTACGCCATACGACTATCTGTATGAGGAGCGCCCAGAACTGAATCTGAACCAGTGGAGTGTTGCTGATGTAGACGGCGATGTAAACCAGTGTGGTCTTGCAGGCTCTCCCACCAAGGTGAAAGCCATCAAGAACATCGTGTTCCAGGCAAAGGAGTCGAAGACTTTGACGGCTTCTGATGCTGATATCGAGGGAATGATCAAAGAATTGTTGGACGAGAAAATCATTGGATAAAGAGATATGGCTAATAACGTATTTGTATATTGCGAAATTGAAGGTACGACCGTACAAGAAGTATCTCAGGAGTTGCTGACCAAAGGTCGTAAACTCGCCAATGAACTGAAAGTGGAGCTCCATGCCATTGTTGCCGGTACTGGCATCAAGGGTAAGGTTGAGGACCAGATCCTGCCTTACGGTGTTGACAAGCTGTTTGTTTTCGACGCCAAGGACCTGTTCCCTTACACCTCAGCTCCCCACACGGATATCCTCGTGAACCTCTTCAAGGAGGAGCAGCCACAGATCTGTCTGATGGGTGCTACTGTGATTGGTCGCGACCTCGGTCCACGTGTATCGTCATCACTCACCTCTGGTCTGACTGCCGACTGCACAGAACTGGAGATTGGTCCGTACGATGATGCCAAGACCAAGACTCACTATGACAATCTGCTCTATCAGATTCGTCCTGCCTTCGGTGGTAACATCGTAGCTACAATCGTCAACCCCGACCATCGTCCCCAGATGGCTACTGTCCGCTCTGGCGTGATGCAGAAGGCTATCTACGACGGTGCTTGCAAGAAGGAGGTTGTTTATCCTGAGGTCAGCAAGTATGTGAGCCCCGAGGCCTTCGTCGTGAAGGTGCTCGACCACCACGTAGAGGCTGCTAAGCACAACCTGAAGGGTGCACCTATCGTTGTAGCCGGTGGTTACGGTATGGGCTCGAAGGAGAACTTCGACATGCTGTTCCAGCTCGCCAAAGTTCTTCATGGTGAGGTGGGTGGTTCGCGTGCTGCCGTCGATGCAGGCTGGCTCGATCACGATCGTCAGATTGGTCAGACAGGTGTCACTGTTCACCCCAAGGTGTATATCGCCTGTGGTATCTCTGGACAGATCCAGCACATCGCTGGTATGCAGGATTCTGGTATCATCATCTCCATCAATTCCGACCCCGATGCCCCCATCAATCGCATCGCCGACTACGTCATCGTGGGCACTGTCGAGGAAGTTGTACCCAAGTTGATTAAATACTACAAGCAGAACTCTAAGTAAATGAAAAAGATATTATTTCTTTTCTTCTTGCTATCAAGCATTGTGGTTAATGCGCAGACGGATATAATGGACATTCAAATAAATGAAGGTAAGGATTTCTATTGCACGATATCCTCATATAGAGCGGCTACATCCAATACTACGCTTTGCAATGCCACGATAAACTTCGGACAGGAATCTTCCTATATTTCAGATAATGGGAGGTTCTTCCTATGTGACAACAATAACAATAGGATGTCTTTTGGCTCTGCTATCCAAATCCTTAATTATATGATAGGGAAAGGATGGAATTACATAGAGCAAGTAGAAAAAGAAACTTTCCTTTTGAAGAAGAATGTGAATAGAAAAGAAGATATCTTTGAGGGATTAAACATACAAAAAGGTTTAAAGAAAAATAAGAACTAAGTAATTATGGCCAATTATTATAGCGATCATCCTGAGATCGGGTTCTACTTGAACCACCCCCTGATGGCTCGTATCGTTGAGCTGAAAGAAAAGGGTTTCGCTGATGCGAAAGAATATGACTATGCCCCCGTTGACCTGGGCGATGCCATCGAGAACTATAAGCAGATTCTCGACATCACCGGCGACGTGGCAGCCAACATCATTGAGCCAAACTCTGAGAGCGTTGACCTCGAAGGTCCGCACCTCGAGAACGGTCGTATGATCTACGCCTCTAAGACTTACGAGAACCTCGACGCCACCCGCAAGGCTGGTCTGTGGGGTGTCTCAATGCCCCGCCGCTATGGCGGTCTGAATCTGCCCAACGCCATCTTCTCCATGCTCAGCGAGATGATCTCGGCAGCCGATGCCGGTTTCCAGAATATCTGGAGCCTGCAGAGCTGTATCGACACCCTCTATGAGTTCGGTTCAGAGGAGCAGCGCCAAAAGTATATCCCCCGCGTTTGCGCTGGTGAGGGCATGTCTATGGACCTCACTGAGCCTGATGCCGGTTCTGACCTCCAGCGTGTGATGCTGAAGGCCACCTTCGATGAGAAAGAAAACTGCTGGCGCCTAAATGGTGTGAAGCGTTTCATCACCAATGGCGATAGCGATATCCACCTCGTGCTGGCTCGTTCTGAGGAAGGCACGAAAGACGGACGTGGTCTGTCGATGTTCATCTACGACAAGCGCCAGGGTGGCGTGAATGTCCGTCACATCGAGCACAAGCTGGGTATCCACGGCTCACCTACCTGTGAGCTCACCTATAAGAACGCTAAGGCAGAGCTCTGCGGAAGCACCCGTCTGGGTCTGATCAAGTATGTGATGGCTCTGATGAACGGTGCCCGTCTGGGTATCGCTGCACAGAGTGTAGGTGTTGAGCAGGAGGCTTACAACGAGGGTCTGGCTTACGCCAAGGAACGTCAGCAGTTCGGCGAGAAGATCATCAATTTCCCCGCTGTCTATGACATGCTCTCTCGCATGAAGGCCAAGCTCGATGCCGGCCGCTCACTGCTTTACGAGACAGCCTGCTACGTGGACGTCTACAAGTGCCTCGAGGATATTGCCCGCGACCGTGCCCTCACTGCTGAGGAAAAGCAGGAGTTGAAGAAGTATCAGCGTCTGGCTGACGCCTTCACTCCGCTGGCAAAGGGTATGAACTCTGAGTACGCCAACCAGAACGCCTACGATGCTATCAGCATCCACGGTGGTTCAGGTTTCATCATGGAGTACAAGAGCCAGCGTCTGTATCGCGATGCCCGTATCTTCTCGATCTACGAGGGTACCACTCAGTTGCAGGTCGTGGCTGCCATCCGCTACATCACCAACGGCACGATGCTGAACAACATCAAGGAGATGATTGACGGCATGGAGTTGCTCTCCACCCTGAAGCCGATGGGCGACCGTGTGCTGGCACTCGTGAAGATCTACGAGGATGCCCTCGCCAAGGTGAAGGCCCTCGAGAGCCAGGAAGCCCAGGACTTCCTCGCCCGTCGTCTGTACAATATGACGGCCGAGTTGGTGATGTCTATCCTCATCCTCCGCGATGCCACGAAGGCACCCGAACTCTTTGAGAAGAGTGCCAACGTATACGTCCGCATGGCTACTGAGGACATCACGGGCCACGCAGCCTATATCGATATGTTCAAGGTTGAGGATCTCGACAGTTTCCGTGCTGCCGAGCCTGAAGCAGAGGCATAATGACAAACGAAGAATTGGACGAAAGAGTCAACCGTGCTGTTGACAATTTCATGGCCGGATATGGCTGCTGCCAAAGTGTGGTGGCAGCCTTTTCCGACCTTTATGGTCTGGACGAGACCCTCGCGAAGAAGATTGCCGCAGGCTTTGGCGGCGGCGTGGGCAGGATGAGGATGATGTGTGGTGCCGTCTCAGGTATTGTGATGCTCACAGGTCTAGACTGTGGTCAGACTGAGGGTTATGATCGTGAAGGCAAGTCTGCCTGCTATAAGGTGGTACAGGATCTGCTCGCCAAGTCGAAGGCAGAGAACGGCAGCGTAATCTGTGCCGAGATTTTAGGCATCAAGGGCTACGAGAAGGCCAAGAACAGTTATATAGCCTCAAAGCGGACGGCCGAGTACTACAAGACCCGCCCCTGCGCTGCGAAAGTAGAGAGCGCTGCAAGAATCTTCGCCGAGTATCTTAAAGAGAAAGACACAATGCATCGATAATATCTATGTGCGATTGAAATTCAGATAGATGCAATTGACACCATTCATGTACTTGTGGTTGATATTCTTGCACACCCTCGAGAGAATGGCCTGTCGCAGATCGCTGTCGTCGATATCCATTAAGTTATCATTTGAATACTTATATATAGGATTTTGCAGGGGACCCTTGCTCTTGACCACCACTGTGAAGGCGGTTTTCTTGTCGATGATATGAACATCGAAAGACTCATTCGCTTTACGGTCTGTATTGCTTTCGACAATCTCGTAGAGCAGTTCCTCCAAGGCCACTCTCGCAGCAATACCGCTATCCAGTTCACATGCCTGGACAAAGGGTTTGACCTTAACCAGAAACTCACGGACACCCTCGATGGTATATGGCAGGGAGAAGATGACGGCAGGATTCGACGGTACCGTTCTCTGTAGTGTGGGCCAGGAGAATTGCGGATTGTTACGATACACCACAAAAGCCATGGCCACTATCACCAGCAGCAAGAGCCAAGCGGTGACGGGCAGGATATACCAGATGAGTTCAGGGGTGTAGAGAGCCATGACGACAACAACACCGATAGACCTCGAAAACTTCAAGGCAGCAGAGCCTGAAGCCGAAGAGGCATAAGTTCTCATCATGGCTGCGCACAACGAACTTGGTAAATGGGGTGAAGACCTCGCTACTGAATACCTGCGCAGCAAAGGCTACGTCATCATCGAGCGCGATTGGCGCTCAGGTCGCCGAGACCTGGACATCATCGCAGCAGATGGTGACGTAGTCGTTTTCGTTGAAGTGAAGACACGCCGCAACACTATTTTCGGCGAACCCGAGGATGCCATCGACTGGCACAAGCGGCAAAGTCTGCAACAAGCCATCAACCACTACGTCAAATTCAAGCATCTCCGACAGGAAATCCGATTCGACATCATATCCATAGTCGGCACGCCTGAGACTGGGGCCGATATCCGTCACGTAATAGACGTGGCCTTGCTATAGTCCTCAGTCTGGCTCCTCGTCGTAAAGGTGTACGGCACGGAAGAGGCGTTCCACCAAGCGCGGAACCCCATAATTATCCAGATCATTTTCCTCCACCCATATATAGTCCGGCGGCAGTTGTGGCGGTTCGTCTGTCTGGAGCAACGCAAAGTCGGCAAGTATCACCTGATGCGTGAGCACATGTTTCACCTCACGCTTAAGAATGGTGAACCACCCTTTAAGGTCTGGCTTGAACTCCTCATTTTCCAAATAAGGCTCCCACAGTCCTTGCCAGATATCCCCTGCCCCACGGCGATGGATGGCCACCTTTCCCCTACACCTTATATAAATATAGGAAAGGCGGCGCTCACGCACCCTCAGCGTCTTCTGCTTCACTGGCAGTTCCTCTACGCTGTCCGTATGTGCTGCCTCACAAGTATCCCAGAGCGGGCATTTGAAACACCGTGGCGACTGCGGCGTACATTGTATGGCGCCAAAGTCCATGATGGCCTGGTTATACGCCGCCACACTCCGCGAGTCCTCTGGCAGCAGGCTCTGCGCCATAGCGGCAAACACCTTCTTGCCCTCAGTCGTATTGATGGGAGTATCGATGCCGAAATGACGGGCGAGGACACGATAGACATTACCATCGACAACGGCAACAGGCAGTCCGAAGGCGATGCTTCCGATGGCAGCAGCGGTATAGTCGCCCACGCCCTTCAACTGTCTGATCTCCTCCAAGGTGTCGGGGAAGTGTCCAAGATCTACGATCTGCCTGGCCGCATAGTGTAGATTCCGTGCCCGGCTGTAATACCCCAGTCCCTGCCACTCGCGCAGCACCTCGTCCTCCGTCGCTGCAGCCAAATCTTCTACCTTTGGCCACCGCTGCATGAAACGCTCCCAATAGTTCCACCCTTGCTTCACCTGGGTCTGCTGCAGAATAATCTCCGAGAGCCAGATGGCATAGGGGTCACGCGTCTGCCGCCAGGGCAACTCACGCCCGTTCTCACGATACCACGCCAGCAGTGCCGCTGCAAACGTCCCCGCTACCGGTTCTTCCCGTTCCTGATGATCAGCCTTCTCCCCTCGCATCCTGCTTTCTCCCGTTGTATATTATGTCAAAGGAGGTACTCACACGCTCAACCGCCTCAGCAGTTCCTGCAGCACCTGCCAGATATCATCGACCGTATTCAGTTCCAGACGTTCGCTGGTAGAGTGAGGCTCCACGATCCTGGGGCCGATGCTGGCGATCTGTATGCCAGGATACTTCTTTACAAAGAACCCTGCCTCCAGCACAAAGTGCATCGCTACCATCCGAGGTCTCCAGCCCAGCACATCCTGGAACGTGTCTGATGTAAGCTGCAGGAACGCAGAGTGCTGGTCTTCCTGCCAGGCTGGTGCCGACATGACCACCTCTGAAGAGGCTCCTGCCGACTCCATCGAATGGGCTATCTGCCGACTCAGTTCGTCCATCGCGCTGTCGATGAAACTGCGTGTGTGGGTGGATACAAAGATGCAATCATCTTGTGTCTCGATGCGCCCCACATTGTTCGAGGTCTCTACCACGCCGTTCATGACCTCACTCATCCTTACCACCCCTTGAGGGATTCGCTCAAGACAGGCCATCAGAGACTCGATGGCCTCGGCGCTGATAACGGTAGGCAGAGGGTCACCTTCCACGATATGACAGGTGACGCCAGGGTCAGAGGGATACTCTTCGCGCAGCCATTTGCTCATCGAGGCTTGTTGGGCTTTCACGCTTTCGGCTTTCTCGCCAGCGGTAACGGCCACCACGATCTCAGCCTTTGAGGCTATCGAGGCATTGGCCTCGCCGATATCGATGGAAGCGACCATGCAGTCACTCCTCTCATATATCGCTGCCAGCAAAACCCTCGCTGCAACAACGGCCGAGCAACGGCCCTTGTTGATGTCGACACCCGAATGACCACCAAGCCCTCCCTCAATACTGATGCGAAGCCAGCAGCGGTTATCGGCAGGGGCAGGCATGCGCCGGAGCGGGATGCGATGGAACTGCAGACAAGCCCCTGCTGCTCCCGTCGTGATGGTGTCATAGTCTTCGGAATCGAGGTTGATGACCTTACGCCCTACCAGGAAATCCGGCCTCAGATTTGCTGCACCCGACATGCCATCCTCCTCGTTGGTGGTGGTCATCACCTCCAAGGCCGGGTGCTGGATATCCTCGCTCTCGAGCACAGCAAGTGCCATAGAGAGTCCGATGCCATTGTCGGCACCCAGGGATGTGCCTCTGGCCTTCATCCAGCCCTCTTCCGTATAAGCCTCGACAGGGTCGTGCTGCGGATCGTCCATACCTACACACACCATGTCCATGTGGTTCAGCAGCACGATGGGCTCTGCCTCCTCGCACCCTTTGGTTGCCGGTTTGCGGATTACCACACAGTTCTGTGCATCGCGCTCATAGGCCAGATGCAACCGTTCTGCAAACTCGCACAGATAGTCGGCCACCCTTTCCTCGTGGTGTGAAGGCCTTGGTATCTGGTTTAGTTCCTTGAAAATCTGGAATACACGTTCTGTCGTCTTTCTTTGTTTCATAACTCACGTAACTTATTTCATTGTTTACAGTTTACGGTTTACAGTTTACAGTTTACAGTTTACAGATGATTACTTTGCTGATAGCTATTTTGCAGGTATATCAACTATAAACTCTAAACCGTGAACCAACTTCATTCAAAGTTTCCCCTGATCACCGAGATAGGAGTCCTTGAAGCCGAGGAAGTAGAGCACGCCGTCGAGGCCGATGGTGTTGATCGACTGCTTGGCGTTGGCCACCACACGGGGCTTGGCGTGGAAGGCGATGCCGAGTCCGGCCTCCGAGATCATGGGCAGGTCGTTGGCACCGTCGCCCACGGCGATGGTCTGGGCGAGGTTCACCTTCTCCACCTGGGCGATGAGTTTCAGCAGTTCGGCCTTGCGGTGACCGTCGACGATCTCTCCCACGTAGCGGCCTGTCAGTTTGCCGTCTTCGCCAATCTCGAGTTCGTTGGCATAGACGTAATCGATGCCGTAGCGGCGCTGGAGATATTCGCCGAAGTAGGTGAATCCTCCTGAGAGGATGGCAATCTTATAGCCGCAGCGCTTGAGGATGGTCATCAGTCGGTCAGCGCCCTCGGTGATGGGCAGGTGCTCGGCGATGTCCTGCATCACGCTCACGTCGAGCCCCTTGAGCAATGCCACACGACGGGTGAAACTCTCCTTGAAGTCGATCTCACCCCTCATGGCACTCTCCGTGATGGCCCTTACCTGAGCCCCTACCCCATTGCGCTCCGCCAGTTCGTCGATACACTCGGTCTGGATGAGCGTGGAGTCCATATCGAAGCAGATGAGTCGGCGCATGCGGCGGAACATATCATCGCGCTGGAAGGAGAAGTCGATCTCCATCTCCTGCGACAGTTTCATGAGTTTCGACTGCATCTCCTGACGGTCTGTAGGCTCGCCGCGCAGGGAGAACTGGATGCAGGCCCGGGAGTGCTGTGTGGGGTTCTTGATGCTCTTACGACCCGTGAGGCGCAGGATGGAGTCGATATTAAAGCCCTGGTCGGCGAGGATGCGCGTGGCACCCTCAATCTGACGGGCTTCCAACTGGCGACCCATCACCATGAGGATGTAGCGGTTCTTACCCTGATGACCTACCCAGTTTTCATACTCATCGTCCGAAATGGGCGAGAAACCAATCTGCACCCCCAGTTCCGTCGCCTTGAAGAGCAGTTCCTTCATCACTTGTCCTGAATGGGTCTCGTCCATGCGGATCAGGATGCCTAACGACAACGTGGAGTGGATGTCAGCCTGTCCGATATCGAGAATCTGTGCATCATACTTGGCGAGGATGCCCATAATAGAAGCGGTGAGGCCCGGACGATCTTGCCCGGTAATCCTCACCAGTATCTGTTCGAATTTGTTTTCTGTATTCACTTCAATCTTATTTTTAGTTTACAGTTTACGGTTTACAGTTTACAGTTGATAACCGAGCAAGCCACTCCATTTCCACTTCTCCATTTCTGCCTATAGAAGTAATCATCTGTAAACTGTAAACCGTAAACTGTAAACAATAATAAACTAAATTACGTGCAATCCCAGGAACACCATCAGTCCGTTCATGAGGATCCAGAAGATGGCGAACGGCATGGTCTTGCGCATGATGTCACCGTCCTGCCCCTCCATGTCGCAGGCGGCCGTAGCGATGGCGATAGATTGCGGCGAGAGCAACTTACCGCCCTCGGAGCCGGCACAGTTGGCGGCTGCCAGCCAGTTGGTCTCACTACCCGTGACTCCGAAGAACGTACCCTGATTCACAAGCCCGAGGTCGGCGGCGGCAGTAGCCTGGAGTTTGCCGAAGAGGATATTGGCATTCGTAGCCGAGCCCGTGACAAACGTGCCGATAGATCCAATGAGCGGCGCAAAGAACGGGAAGGCAGAGCCAGTCAGCAGCACGAGGCCCTTGGCGATATCGTTGGTCATACCCGTATTGTTCATCAGCATGGCCATCGCCACCAGACAGCAAATCGTCACCACCGTCTTCTGGAGGTTGAGGGTGGTCTTGGCCAGCAACTTCATCAGGTTGCCGAAACTCATGCCCTGGATGAGTCCGCCGATGACGGCACCGAGGAAAATCATCAGACCCGCATTCGACAGCCAGCCGAACTTAAAGGTATTGCCGATGACGGGCAGTTCGAACTTCGTGACCAGGGTATTATTCAGTAACTCGTTGACGGGAGGCACAATCTTACTCGAGATGAGGATGAAGAAGATGATCAGCCCATAGACGCTCCAGGCCTTGAGCGTCTTCGTCAGGCCGAACTTCTTCTTTTCTACAATCACCTCGTCGGCAGGATTCTCGTCGTGGATAAACAGTTTGTTGTATATCAGCATGGCGATGATGGCAGCCACGGAGCCGAGGATGGCGGGCGTCTCAGGGCCGATGAAATGGGCGCAGCAGAACTGCACGACGATGGAGAATGTTCCTACGAAGAGGGCGATGGAGATGTTCTTTACAATCTTCGTGCGGTCGGTCATCATCAGGATGAGGAACGGCGTGATGAAGAACATCAGCGAGAGTTGCAATATAATAAAGGTAGCCACCTCGCAGAGTTCCTCTGGCGTGGCCACACCACTGGCAGCGACTTGGTTGGCGAGCGTCGTTGCTGGCAGTCCTACGGCTCCGAAGCCCACAGCCACCGTATTGGCCACCAGACAGATCACAGCGGAGAACATCGGCTTGAAACCCAGTCCGATGAGGATGGCAGCGGGGATGGCCACGGCCGTTCCGAAGCCCGCCATACCTTCGAGCACACCACCGAGGCCCCACGTCAGCAGCAGCACCAGCAGACCCTTGTCGGAGGTCATCTGGATAAACTGCGTCTTGATGGTCTCAATCTCCTTCGTCTCGCAAAGGATGTTGTAACTGAAGATGGCACAGATAATGATCAGGATGATGGGGAAGCACGCCTTGAGGAATCCCTCGACGACAGACCAGATGGTGATGCCATAAATCGACGCGTCGGCATACTTCTCCGGGACGATGCCCATGGCTGGCACGGCAAACAGCGCCAGGAGGATGGTGACAACAAGGGTGACGATGGCACTCCGGTAACCAGACACTTTAAAACCCATCATCAGGACGATGAGTAACAGGATGGGAATAACAGATACAAATGCTGTCATAAGTCGGTTTTTAAGTTATTTATTATATAAGTTTGGCTACAAATTTACAAAGATTATCCCATAGTACCACATTATTTTAGTGAAAAAAACAAAATTACATGATGGCGGCAGCAAATTTTTCACTTTTCACTCTTCACTTTTCACTATTTTTCGTATATTTGCACCATAAACAACAATTTAAACTAAGAACCTATGTCAGATCAATTTCTTTCCGACCTCAGACAGTTCATGCCGTCTGAACGTATCTACACCGATGAACTCCGCACCCTCGGATGGGGGACGGACGCCAGTTTCTACCGCCAGATCCCGAAAGTCGTTCTCCGTAGCGATGGCGAGGAGGAGATCTCGAAGATCGTGCGCCTCTGCCAGAAATACAAACTCCCCTTCACCTTCCGAGCCGCAGGCACCTCACTCTCAGGACAGAGTTGTACTGACTCTGTGCTCATCGTAGCAGGCAAGCATTGGGAGAAGTATTCTTTAGAGGTAAGTGGTGAGGGGCAAGAGGTAAGAAGCATTAAACTGCAGCCCGGTATCGTGGGCGCGAGGGTGAATGAGATCCTGAAGCCCTACGGTCGTGTGTTCCCGCCCGACCCTGCCTCCATCGGTTCGGCGATGGTGGGTGGTATCGTCATCAACAACGCCTCGGGCATGAACTGCGGCGTGCATGCCAACAGCGACCGCATGATGGTCTCCGCCAAAATCATCCTCACCGACGGCACCGTGCTCGACACAGGCGACGAGAAGAGCCGCGAGGCCTTCCGCAAGAGTCATCCGGAGTTCCTGAAGAAGATCGAGGCCCTGCGCGACAAGGTGCGTGCCGACAAGCCGCTGGCAGATCGCATCGCAAAAAAATACTCGATCAAGAACGTGACAGGCCTGAATCTTCGTCCGCTCATCGCCTACGACGACCCCTTCGACATCATCGCCCACTCGATGGTAGGATCAGAGGGCACCCTCGCCTTCCTCTCCGAGGTGACGATGAAGACGCTGAAGGACTATAAATATAAGGCCTCAGCGATGGTCTACTTCCTCACGATGAAGGAGAGTTGCGAGGCCGTGGTGGCGATGAAGAAGCTGAAGGCCGGCGACGAAGACCTGGAGATGAGTGCCGAGAACCTGATGGTGAAGAGTGCCGAGATGCTCGACTACAAGTCGCTCAGCAGTGTCGACGACCCCGTGTTCCTGCAATACAAGCAGGATGTGGATGCCGGCAAGATCGAGGGAGTGGAGCCTGGCGACTACCACAACCTCACCGCCATCCTCACCGAGACGAAGGGTATCACCCACGAGCAGTTGCTCGACAAGATCGAGGCCATCAAGAAGTGCCTGGGACAGTTCCGCCTCTATATCCCTGCGGAGTTCACGGAGGATCCCGCCGTCTACGGCAAGTACTGGGCCATCCGCTCCGGCATCTTCCCCTCCGTGGGTGGCACGCGCCCCATCGGCACCTCCTGCCTTATCGAGGATGTGGCCTTCCCCATCGAGTCGCTGCCTGAGGCTACCGTGAAACTGCAGAAACTCATCGCCGACCACGGCTACGACGATGCCTGTATCTACGGCCACGCCTTCGAGGGCAACTACCACTTCATCCTGAACCAGAGTTTTGCCGACGAGCACGAGGTGGCCCGTTATGCCGAGATGATGCGCGACGTGGCGAAACTCGTGGTAGAGGGCTACGACGGCTCGCTGAAGGCCGAGCACGGCACAGGCCGCAACATGGCGCCGTTCGTGAAGTATGAGTGGGGCGACAAGGCCTACGAGACGATGAAGGAACTGAAGGCCATCTTCGACCCCGACGGACTGCTGAACCAGGGGGTGATCTTCAACGACGACCCCGACTGCTTCATCAAGTGCCTGAAGCCCCTGCCAGTGCTCGACTACGACTTCAAGAGCGTGCCCGACGGCGGTCACTACCTGATGGATCCGAAACTCTCGACGGCCAAGGAGACCATCGAACAGGTGAAGCGCGCCAACAAGTGTATCGAGTGCGGCTTCTGCGAGGTCAACTGCATGTCGTGCGGCCTGACACTCTCTTCAAGGATGCGTATCGCCGTACAGCGAGAAATTTGTCATCTGGAGGCTACGGGCGAGAATCCTGAAAGGGCCGCCACGCTCCGCAAACAATACAAGTACTATGGCGATCAGACGTGTGCCACCGACGGTCTCTGCTCCACCTCGTGTCCGATGAAGATCAACACGGGCGAACTGACACACCTCATCCGCCAACTGGACATGAACAAAAGTACGCTGGGCTATCAGGTGGGTGAGTTTGCCGCCAACCACATGGCAGGCATCAAGAGCGGTCTGCGCGTGGTGCTCGATGTGGCCCATGCCGCCCACGTCACCTTAGGGCCGAAACTGATGACCTCCGTCTGCCGCACGATGAACAAGATGGGTATGCCGCTCTGGACCACGGCGATGCCAAAGAAGAAGCGCCAGCCGAAGAAGTCAGACCTCACGCAGTTCATCATTAATTCCATTGACCATTCACCATTGAACATTGACCATTCTGCTGCGCAAAAAGATCCGTCCGCCAACAATGGTCAATCATCAATGGTCAATGGTCAATCATCAATGGTCAATGGTCAATCACCAAATCCGAAGGTCGTCTATTTCCCCAGTTGCATCAACCAGACCATGGGCCAGTCGAAGCAAGGCGGTAAGATCCACGACCTGGTCGACGAGGTGATCCAACTGATGGCGAAGGCCGGCTACGAGGTCATCTTCCCAGAAGGCATGGAGCGGATGTGCTGCGGACAGATCTGGGAGTCGAAGGGTATGCTCGATATCGCCGACCGCAAGAGTGCCGAACTCGAGGCTGCTCTCTGGAAGGCCTCGGAGCAAGGCAAGTATCCCGTACTCTGCGCCCAGAGCCCTTGTCTGCACCGCATGAAAAAGGTGATGCACAAGATGAAACTCTACGAGCCCGCAGAGTTCATCATGGAGTATCTCGTGCCCCGTCTCGACTTCCATCCCACAGACCGTCATATCGCCCTCCATCTGACATGCTCTACCCGCGAGATGGGCGTCGACAAGGATATGATTGCCCTGGCCAGGCTATGCTCCACGAACGTGTTCCTGCCCGAGGGCGTTGGCTGCTGCGGCTTTGCCGGCGACAGAGGCTTCACCTTCCCCGAACTGAACAAATACGGCCTGCGCAAACTCCGTCCGCAGATCGAGGCCAACCGCATCGAGGTGGGCTACTCGAACAGCCGTACCTGCGAGATCGGCCTGGAGACCAACACCGGCATCCCCTACATGAGCATCGTCTACCTCGTCAACGAGTGTACAACGGCTCGAAGGTAATATTTTCCCCTCCTAAGTTCTTGGCAGAGCCAAGCGGCAAAGCCGAGCGAGGAGGGGCCAGGGGTGGTCTGAACAAGTGCTCTTGTCGCGCTCTATTTCTTCATGTCAAGCGCCTCTTCAGACCCCCTCTTAACTCCCCCTGACTCAGGGGGAGAAGAGATTACTCCAAGCGCTCTGTCGTCCCCTTATTTCTGCTACAAAGTTACGAATAATTTCTGAATTATCCAAACATTTTGCCAACTTTTTTTCATTAAAATCATCTCGCAACAGGGACTGTCCCTTCTGTGACAGAACTTTATGGCACCCTTTAAACAAAACCGCCATAAAATTTGGTTTTTCGAGCGTTTATTCGTACCTTTGTCACAAAATTCAAACTAAACAACATCATCATGATGAAAAAACTATCGCTGACATCACAGATAGCCATAGCATTGGTCTTGGCAATAATTGTTGGTATACTGCTACGGGATTATGCCGACTTTGTGAATGAATACATCAAGCCTTTGGGAAGTATCTTTCTGAACATGCTGAAGTTCATTGTTGTACCTCTGGTATTGTTCTCCATCATGGCAGGCATTCTGTCGATGGACGACGTGTCGAAGGTTGGAAAACTGGGATTACGAGCCTTGCTCTATTTCATGTTTACAACGGTGATTGCCGTCACACTCGGACTAGGACTATCCACATTGGTGAAAGGTTTTCTTCCCCTCATCCATGTGGAGACAGCCGGTAGCGCACCTGAAATAGAGATTCCTGACATCACCATTATGAGCCAGATTGTCAACATGTTTCCTGACAACATCATGGCCCCGTTGAGCAATATGACGATGATTCAGGTCATTGTGATTGCCTTATTCTTTGGTGTGGCGATGGTTCATTCTGGTGAGGCTGGAGAGCCTGCACGAAAGGTCACGCTCAGTTTCAATGCCGTCGTAGCGAAAATACTATCGTATATCATGGCCCTTGCACCGTATGGTGTATTCTGCATGCTGACGCCTGTTGTGGTGACCAATGGTCCTACTGTTTTAGGCTCCTATGCAGCGCTTATCGCCCTGGCCTATTTCTGTTTCTGCATCCATGCGGTATGCGTCTATGCCCCGCTGGTCTATCTGCTGGGAGGCCTGTCGCCCATCAAATTTTTCAAGGGGGTGCACCCAGCCATGCTGTTTGCCTTCTCGAGCGACTCGTCTGTCGCCACCCTGCCCTACACGATGGAATGTACTGAGAAGATGGGTGTCCGCAAGGATATCGGCAACTTTGTGCTGTCGTTAGGTGCGACGATCAACATGGATGGTGTGGCTATCTACCTCGGTGTGGCTTCTGTCTTCATGGCAGCCTGCTGTGGCATCGACCTGACGATGCATCAGTATTTTGCCATCGCCTTTGCCTCAACGGTCGCCTCTATCGGCACGCCAGGCATTCCTGGCGGAGCGCTTGCCTTGATGGCGATGGTATTTGCTTCAGCGCAAATTCCTGTGGAGTGCGTGACCATCGTGGCTGGAGTAGACCGTATTGTGGACATGGGCCGCACTGTCATGTCGATTACTGGCGATGCCTCCTGCGCCGTCGTCATGAACAACATATTCAAAGGGCAAGAAATCCCGGTGTGACAATCGGGCTATCACGAAGAAACGGAAGCCGCGCTGACTTCCGTTTCTCTATTCTCATCTTTGGGGAACAGATCAGTGAATCTGTTAACACATCGTTCCTGACCCCTGTGTTGTCACCCGCAGGGAAGACGGATCGCTGCGCGCGAACTTCCGCCCTCTGAAGATTGACAAGGATTTCAGCGTCGAGCGATTTGCCCTCGGCGTGTATAACGAACTTTGTATGGCACTCGGTGGCCTGGTAGAGGGCTGAGCACGTGACAGTTACAGTTGTGACAATTAATTTCTAAGGGTCTCTGATTCTCGCTAATAATATATAACTTACTGATATATAGATAGTTATATATAATATTAGGGTTGGCTCGACCGAAAGAAAGCATACTGTAACAACTGTAACTGTAACGGGCAGGCCGGTAATAATTCATCTAAAAATCTGAATATCAATGAAATACGATATCACAAAACAGACAGCGCCCAAGATGCCGAACCTCGGTAAGGGCACGGAATGTATCAAACTTCTAATCTCGCAGGCATCAAAAGACATGCACGAACCCCTGGTTCCGATGCTTTTCCCCTCGCTTGGCGCACATGTGAGCGGTGCGGAATTTCAGTATCCTGACAACAGTTGGAAGGAACTTTGCGGTCAAATGGCCAATCTTGTGGCCGAAAGTAGTGGTAACAAGGGTCAAATGTCACTACTGGTTGAGGTTATTCTCTTCCCCTCCTAAGTTAGGAGGGGTGCCCGACAGGGCGGGGTGGTCTGCGCTCGGCTTTGCCGCTTGCTACCGAAGGGACGCAAGAACAAGCGCTAAAACTACCGCGGATTGTTGCATTGGCCGTTCTTCAGACCACCCCTAACCCCTCCTCGCTCGGCTTTGCCGCTTGGCTCTGCCAAGAACTCAGGAGGGGAAGAGATTACCACCGTGCTGATGCCTTCTACGCGTCGTGGAGATAGTCTCCATGGGGGTATGGCAATGCCTGCTATCCCTCGTACCAGGCATCAGCACGACCCGTACCAGGCATCAGCACAACCCTTAACAGGCATCGTTACGAACGCGCCCCCGATTTTGCAAACTCAGAGATGGCAATCTGGCCTTGCGCTCTGTGTCTCTGTGTCTCTGTGCTGAAAATAAATAAGTTAAGCCCATGCGGAACCTGAATCAAATAATTGCCCAAACGTTTGCGTAATTCAGATTTTTTTCGTAAATTTGCACCATCATTACAAACGAAAACCAAAATATGACCATTATGATGAACCATTTTTTCAAAGACAATCTGACAAGCAACCATGCGACGACAAACAGCATGTGGACACGAATCATGGCCGTGCTCATAGCCCTGATGACGACGGCGACGGCGTGGGGTGAAAATTTTACGGTAGACGGCGTGACTTACAGAATCTTGACCGGCAAATTGTACAATGAGGTGGAATTGTTAGGGCTTGAAGTGGACGGTCTTGTCGAACTTAAAATCCCTTCAACAGTCTCACCCGATGATGATGCTGCTGTCTATCTAGTGACAAGCATCGCTACAAGCGCCTTTGTTGGTAATGAAAGCCTGACATCGGTAACCATCGGCTCTAAGGTGACGACTATCAATGCGGGGGCCTTCCAATTATGCAAAGCACTGACAAGCATCACCATCCCTTCCGGCGTGACAACCATCGGAGAGAAAGCTTTCAAAGATTGTACCGGACTGAAAAAGGTCACCATCGGCAAAGGTGTGACAAGTATCGGAACTGATGCCTTCAAGGGCTGTACGAATGTTAACGAGGTGATATGCGACGCCGACGCCACCAAACTGACATGGGATGATTATAATTGTGACGACTTCAAGGGCAGCAAAGCGACTGTTTGCTACGTTTCTGACCCAATTAATTATAGCACAACGCTTAGCAATGTCAATGTCACATTGAAGCAATATTATGACTTGGATATAGCGGGCACAAGGGTGACGGTGGACAACAAGGCCGACATCCTCGGCGACGGAGCGGCCAGTTACGATCCGACATCGAAAACACTCACCCTTAACAAGGACATCACCGCTGCCATCAATTCATATATCGTCATTAACAGAACCAGTGGGCTGACCATCAAAGTCGCGGATAATGTTAAACTGGAGAACACAACCAAAGGAGCACAAGGACTTATATATTCAGCAGATAACACAACCATTACCGGGTCAGGTGTGCTCACGCTGAGGGGGATTGTAATGTATGGAATCGCTGGTTCTACCAATTGTAAACTGACTATTAAAGACGCTATCATCAACATTGCGGGAGTGGTAGAAGGCATTTCTACGTCCGTTTACACAACATCCATCAACAATTCCGCCATTAGCATTTCCAGCACAAATAGGGCTATTTATGGGAGCACCCAATTTACTAACTGCCACATCAGTTATCCTGAAGGTGCCACAATCAGTAATAAAAAAGCCGTCGATGCCAGCGGCAATGTGTGCAAGGCGGTCACCATCCTGCCCGACAATTCGCCAGGAGTGTTCGTCAGCGAGATGGCATTCCCCGACGAGAACTTCCGCAACTGGCTCCTCAGCAAGGACTACGGCAAGAGCGGTTATATCACCGCCGCAGGGCTAGCAGGAGTGAAGACTATCATAGTCAACAAAATGAGTATTGCAGACCTGAAAGGCATCGAATACTTCACGGCGCTGGAGTACCTGAAATGCTACAACAACAAACTGAAAGCTCTCGACGTGTCGAAGAATACGGCGCTCAAACTTCTGAACTGCAGCGAAAACCAACTGACCACCCTCAACGTGTCGACGAACACGGCGCTGACTACTCTGTCTTGCGAAAACAACCAACTGACAGCCCTTGACGTGAAAGCGAACACGGCTCTGGAGATTTTGTACTGCGAGCACAACCAACTGAGCGCCCTCGACGTGTCGGCTAACACATCGCTAACGGAACTGTATTGCCACGAAAACAAACTGACCGCCCTCGACGTGACTGCGAATACGGCGCTGATGAATTTGATTTGCTACGGCAATCAGATTCGCGGCACGGCCATGCAGACATTCATCAACAGCCTGCACTCGAACGGAGGAGACCCAACCCTCTGCGTCTATACCTCCGCAACGACTGACGGCAACGAGATCAATACGATACAGGTAGGAGAAGCCAAGGCAAAGAAGTGGACGGTGACGGAGAGAAATGGTTCCAGTTATGTGGACTATGCCGGCATCCACGCCATCACCATTGATGAAACGAACTTCCCAGACAATGACTTCCTCCTATGGGCTAAAGCCCAGACATTTGCTGACGACGACTACCTTACCGACAAGGAGGCGGCCAGCGTGACGGCCATCGACGTCAGCAGCAAGGGCATCACCACCCTGAAGGGCATCGAGCACTTCACCGCCCTGAAGACCCTGAATTGCAGCGGCAACAATCTGGACGCCATCGACCTGTCGAAGAACACGGCGCTGGAAGAACTGAATTGCAGCAGCAACATTTTGTCCGCTCTTGGCGTGACGGCGAACACGAAACTGAAGAAACTGAATTGCAGCGGCAACCAACTGACCGCGCTCGACGTGACAAAGAACACGGCGCTGACAGAGTTGTACTGCTACCGCAATAGTATCCGAGACGAGGGCATGCAGACACTTATCAGCAGCCTGCACCAGAACGGAGGAACCCTCTGCGCCTATGACACGACGAGTGACCAAAACGAGATGACGACAACTAACGTGGCTGACGCCAAGGCAAAGAAGTGGCAGGTGAAGGCGTGGGACGGCTCCAAGTATGTGGACTATGCCGGCCTCTTCGCTGTGTACATCAACGCCACGAACTTCCCCGATGCGGCATTCCGCAACTATGTCGGCGACTTCGACCTGAACTCGAACGGATACCTCACCGAGAATGAGATTGACGCCGTCACGGAGATAAGTGTTCCCATGATGAACATCACCAGCCTGAAGGGCATCGAATATTTCACGGCGCTGACGACACTGGACTGCAACAGCAACAAGTTGACCGCCCTCGACGTGACAAAGAACACGGCGCTGGAAAACTTGATTTGTGTAGGCAATCAACTCTCTGCGCTCAACGTGGCGAATTGCACGACGCTGTATACTCTGGATTGCAGCGAGAACAAGTTGACCACGCTCGACGTGACGAAGAACACGGCGCTGCAAATGTTGTACTGCAACGACAACCAACTGACGGCGCTCGACATGACTGCGAACACGTCGTTGTCAACACTGTACTGCCACGGCAACAAGATCACGACGGGCATGCAGGCACTCATCAGCAGCCTGCGCCAGAACGGAGGAGGAGGCCTTTACGCCTATTCCCCTGAGAACGAAGGCAACAAAATCACGACGGAGCAGGTGGCTGCCGCTGACGTAAAGGGTTGGACGGTGTTCATGTGGGACGGCGCCAACTGGGTCCCCTACCCCGGCATCCTGCTCGGCGACGCCAACGGCGATGACAAGGTGGACGTGGCCGACATCGTGGCCATCGTCAGCCACCAGAAGGGCCAGGTGGTGAACGGCTTCAACCTGCCGGCCGCCGACATGAACTACGACGGCAAGGCCGACGGGAAAGACATCGAACTGATCAGCAAGAAGATCATGGGGAAGTGAAATAAATAAGTATAAGCAAAAAAAAGAATCACGGCACATCATCAATGCCGTGATTCTTTTATTTTGCTAACACGATACAACTTACTAGCCTAACTTGAGGGGATTGAATGCCTTCAGTTCCTCACCCTTGTCCTGAATGACCTTCAGCAGGGCATTGGCGGCGACGAACGGCTCATCGAAACTCTTCAGCAGGGCCTCGTAGTTCTGATAGTCGGTCGGGCTCATGCGGTCGTGAATGACATGGAAGTCGCTCTCACCCTTGAAGCGCACGGCGATGGAGGGGAGGTTGTCGCCGTCGATGACGTCGGTGATGAACTTACAGTCGGCCTTCACGCCGGTAGACTTCTGCGTCACGGTGAAGGAGACAGACTCGTTGAGCATATTCGTCCAGGGGTCGATGGTCTCCTTCGAGGGCTTCTGCTTGCGGTACTTCAGGGTGTTGGCGGCAGCCTTGAGGCATTTGCCGGCGTCGAGGATGTCGATGTCGAAGATGAGGTCTTCGGCCAAAGTGACTTCAACCTTGTCGGTGCGGCTGTTGAAGGCCTTGAGCAGGGTGTAGCAGCCCTTCCACAGCGGGGCGATGTCGCGCAACTCGCGCAGCGACTCTATCTCCTCGTCGCTATAGGCGTTGGCGGGGTTGTGGGCCTTGACGGCCATCAGGTTCTTGCTGTTGATGGCGAGGTTGGCAGAGACGTCCACGGTGTGGTCGGCATGGTGTTCGATGGCGCAGGTAGGCACCTCGAATCGGTCGGCCTTCACGGCCTCGGTGAAGAGGGTGCCCCTCCACTCGCCGTGCTTCGGAGAGAGGAATTTCTTGCCGTCGGTGGTCTCAAGCATCAACTGTCCCTTCATGATCAACTCCTCGTCAGCGTCGTTGCCGGTCTCGGAGCGCAGCAGTTCGATGTCGATCATGTGGGGGAACTGCACGGCAACGGGCACTTTGGCCAAGTCGCCAAGGAAGATGGCTACACCGTCTTCGGCTCCGCTGAACTTCAGGTTCACCTTGGTGGTGGCGCCGTTTTCAGCGTTCTTGCAACTGACGGTGAAGGCGTCGCCGTCCTGGGGCGTGTACTCTGCCTCATCCTTGCCGGTAGTGAACGCGATGGTGGCGGTACCGAAGGCGGCGTGGGCATTCAGGATGATGGCCGACTTGGCGTCAGCGTTGGGGAAGTTGGAATCGGCCAGGGCCTGGCGTGCCTCAGCATCGGCGGTGAGGTCGATGTTCTTGAGAAGGCCGGGGTTTGTGAGGGCGGAGAGCACGATCTTGGACAACTGCGGGCCCAGGGCGTCGATCTTCAACTGTCCGATGAACTCGGTCAGCAGTTTGACGGCTCTCATCGTCGGGTCGAGGTTGAGGTACTGCTGCGACTCAGCAAGCATCTTCGACAGTTGGGCCTCGAAGTTCTGGCGGTCGGGCGACAGCGTGGAGAGTTTCTTCTCGATGTCGGCCTTATCCTTTTCATCAGCCTTCGACAGGCCTCCGCTATAACTGTCGTTGACCACCTCCATATTGCCGCCGGAGTAGTTCACCTTCATGCTGGAGACGTCGGTCATGCCGTCGCCATAACTGCTGTTGGCATCGTTGCCGCCGCGGGTCAACGCCACGTTCTCACCCGTTGAGGAGTCAACCAGGAGCACGCTTCCGTCGGGAAGGAGAGACCAAGTGAAGCCGGCATCCTCAGGACCGCCATAGACGGCCAGCGGATCGTCGTCGTTGGTGCTGTCGAACACGCCCAGGTAGATGCAGCCCGTGTGATCGGCCTTCACGTCCATGGCCAGCAAGACACGACTGAAGGGCACGCCAGCCTCGGTCTCGCCGGAATACTCATACGCGTCCCACCACAGACCTACAAGGTCTTCATCCTGGACATTACCACTGATAGGAGCAGGATTGTCGTCCTTTCCCGTGCAGCCTGTCATCCCCAGCAGGAGAACGGCGGCTGCCATCATTGCTAAAAATTTCGCTTTCATAAATAGATAATGATACTGTTAATAAAATTGATTGTTATATTACTCACTATATATAGTCAATAGTTTGTCCCGTCAGGTCATCCCGCACCGGGGGCGGTCTGAGCAGGCTGGTAGATGGCGAGGCCGAACTCCGGAGCGGCGCCGTAGATATACTCCATGATGTCGCTCGTGTCGTGCTCGTAGGTCAGGGCATCCTTGGCCTTCAGCCAGAACATGAACTCCAGGCAGCAGCCTGAGGCCTGAGGCGTGTCGGCCTGTTTCACCAGCGGACTCTTCGCGCCGACCACCTTGGGATTCTGGCTCAGCCATTGCTCGATGTGGTGGCGGAAGCGCGTGATGTTCGTCGTCGGCACAGACTCATCGTCAGGGCGCTCCACGACGATGGAGCGGAAGTCGAAATAGACGCGCTTGACCTGCTTGCGGCCCTCGCTCTCCATCATGCCCTGCCAGTTCTGGAAGGAGCCGTCGACGAGGGCCTGCGGACTCAGCGTGATGACGGTATTGTCGAAGTTGCGCACCTTCACCATCGTCAGCGTTATCTCCTCCACCTTGCCGTTGGCACCAGACTTGGGCTCGGTGATCCAGTCGCCGATGTGCAGCATGTCGTTGGCCGTCAGGCGGATGCCGGCCACCAGACCCTTGATGGTGTCCTGGAAGGCGAGCATCAGGATGGCCGAGGCAGCACCCAGTCCGGCGAAGAGCGTGGTGGGATTCTTGTTGATGATGATGGCGATGACCACGATGGCGCTGATGAAGATCATGAGAATCTTCAGCACGCCGCAAATGCTGTAGAGATACTGCTGCCGGGAGGAGCGCGTGCCACTCTCGAGTAATTTGAAGGAGTCGATGAACACGATGACGGTACGCACCGCCATCACGGTGAAGAAAATGGCCGTGAGCCGTCCGACGATATCCTCCACCCTCGGATACTCGTAGAACACCAATGGCAGGAGGGTCCAGACGACGACGGCCGGCACGATGTGCGAAGCCGAGAGCAGGACGCGCTTGCTGAACAGCACATCATCCCACTTGGCATCGGTGCGGCGGGTAATCTTGAGCACAACCGGAACGAGGAACCTGCGGCACGCCCATCCCGCCAGCCACGCCAGCGCGAAGGCCAATATGACCAGTATGCCATATCGCACCATCGGCACATAATCCCCGCCGACGCCCATCATTCCAATCAACTGCTCCAAATAGACCCTTATCCCTTCCATCCTATTATTCTTTTATACTGTTTACTGTAAACTAAAAACTAAAATCCCTGGCACAGCACCTCGCACACTTGGTCCTGGAACGCCCTGCCGTCTGACGTCTTCATCACTCCCTGGTTGATGATGCAGAAAGCCAGCAGATGCTGGTTTGCCGCGCGGCAGTAGCCTGCCAATGAAGATATCCCCGACACCGTACCCGTCTTCGCATGGACATTTCCGTAGGCAGCCCCTTTGGTCATGCGCTTCTCCAGCGTGCCGTCGATGCCCGCCACGGGGAGCGACGGATAGAGGGCAGCCATCACGTCGCGCCGCAGATAGGCATAGCGCAGCAGCCGGATCATCAGTTCGGGCGTCACATAATCATACAGAGAGAGTCCGCTGCCGTCGGCGATGCGATACTGCACGCCACTCACCCCGGCCTTCGAGAGCACACTCTTGATCTGCTGACGGGCATGGGCTGCCGTGGCGGGGCGCTTGCCCACGGTGGCGGCAATCTGGTAGAACATCGACTCGGCATAGAGGTTGTCGCTCTCCTTCATCATCGGCCCCAGCACCTCGCTGAGCGTATGGGAACGGGAGCAGATCAGCAACAGATTCTTATCCCTCGGCAGCCGGCCTGACGAGATGGGGGCATCGACATAGACGCCACACTTCTGCAGTTCATCCTTAAACTGGCTGGCGAACTCGTCCTTGCGCGACACGAGCAGCGGCGACAGCACCGGATTGTCATCATCCCAGCACCAGCCTTCGCCCAGCAACTGTTCCTCCTTGAAGGTCAGATCCTGCATGATAGTGCCCCGGATGGTGTCCACCCCTACCCGATGGAGCGTCTCGGCAAAGATATGCATGTCGGTCTCGTCGAAGAGCGGGTCCATGCCGCCCACCAGCCACAGTTCGCCCGAAAGCACGCCCTGGGCGATGGTGCCCCTATAATATAAATAGGTTCGATAGGCATAGCCGCTGCCCAGGAGGTCGAGGGCGGTAACGGCGGTCAGCAGTTTCATCGTCGAGGCGGGCCGGAGCGTCTGCCGGGCACCATAGCCATACAGGGCCGAGTCGGCAGAGAGGTCGTACACCATCAGTCCGAGTTGTGTCCGTTCGAGCAGCGGGTCTTTCGTCAGGCTGTCCAACCGCGTCTGTACGTTAACCGGCCAAGGCAGCACCACCTCGGCCGTATCCTGGCGCAACAGCGTCACCTCGGGCAACGTCTGTGCCACCATAATAAAGCACTGGCTCCACACCAGTGCCATCATTAGTATTATCTTTTTCACCTTTTCTTCACCTTTTCACCTTTTCACTCTTTCACCTTTTCACTCTTTCACTCTTTCACCTTTTCACTCTTCACTCTTCTAGTTTCTCCTATACCTCGATACCAGCCGCTTGATGGCCTTGTCTAACGACTCCGAGGGCTCGATGATATTATAGTTGCTCCAGTACTCTGGATCCATGAAGTATTCCACCTTGTCGTAATAGGCATCATGGGAATCAAACGAACTGCGGCTGGCGATGGGCTGCACATCCTTCGACTCACTATCGGTAACAGCCATCTCGCACGTCGCGGTGAACGAGGTCGAGAACAGTTTCCGCTTCCAGTCGCAGTTGAAGCGGAAGGTGTTGCGCAGGTAACTGATACGCGTCACGCCATCCTCGTAGCGGTAGTCGACGACACTCGACAGTTCACGAGGCTTGAAGCGCACGCCGAAGGGTTTCTTCACCAGCATCGTTTGCGTGGCCTTGTCCTTGTCGTGCATGTCGAGTTCCAACTCGATGCGGGTAAATGCCAACCGCTCTGCATCGATATACAACTTGCCGTGGAAGAGGGCATAAGTCGTGACGAGCGACGGTTCCATCAGCACCACATACTGCTGGCGGTCGTTGATATACTCTGGCGCGCCCATGCGGAAGTCATAATTGTCGAGGTCCTCCTTGTTCAGCAGGAAGTCGCGGTTCTTCACGAGATCCATCACCACGGCCTGCACGGGTCCGCCCTGCACCTTGATGCCCAAGGTGTCGCCGCGTTTCTGGCTCAGCAGCCGGCGACCCTTGACGATAGCCACGCGGTCTCTGCCCGTACCCCGGTTATAGGGTGTCTTGTACATATCCTCCACGCCCTCGGCCACGTAGATATAGTGCTTGCGCTTCATCGCTGTCTCGCGATAGAAGGCCTTCAGCAACTCGGGCACCCGGCTGTAGTTCTCCGGTATCTTCTGGATGGCAATATCCACCAGTTCCCGCGGGTCCTCATTGCGGACGATAATCTCCCGCAACTGGATGGCCACAGGCTTCAGACGAATCACGGAAACAGGTTCTTTCAGATTCAGGCGCTGAGTCTTATAGCCCAGGTGCGACACCATCACGGTATTTGCCTCGCCATCGAGTTTGAGCGTGAAGTCGCCATCCTCATTGGTCACTACCGACACTCTGCCTGCAGAAACACTCACTTGCCGCAGCGGCTCACCCGTCTTGTCGTCGACGACTGTACCACTTATCGTCTGCTGCTGGGCAAAGACGACCAGCGGCGCGCATAATAGGATTAAAAGCCAAAGTCTCCTCATCTTCGTACTGGTTTTGGTGCAAATTTACAAAAAAAATTGAGACATTCTAACATTTTTAAGAGATAATAACAGACTAACATATCTTTTTTACATCTCTTCGTATGTTAATATGTCTTTTAAATGCACTTTTATCTAAAAAAAAGATTACCTTTGCAGCAACAAATCAAAGATTGTATATTCGTAAACCGCAAATAACATGACCTACAAGTATGATTTCCTGGTGATCGGTGCCGGCGTGGCTGGCATGAGTTACGCCCTGAAAGTGGCCAAGGCCAACAAGGGTAAGGTGTGCATGATCTGCAAGACGAGCCTGGAGGAGGCGAACACCTCTTTCGCCCAAGGCGGTGTGGCCTCGGTGACGAACCTCGAACTGGACAACTTCGACAAGCACATCGAGGACACGATGATCGCCGGCGACTATATCTCTGACCCGAAGGCTGTGGAGCAAGTGGTGCGCATGGCGCCAGAGCAGATACAGGAACTCGTGAAGTGGGGCGTCAACTTCGACAAGAAGGACGACGGCACGTTCGACCTCCATCGCGAGGGCGGGCACTCTGAGTTCCGCATCCTCCACCATGCCGACGATACGGGAGCCGAGATCCAGCGCGGGCTGATGGAGGCCGTGAAGAATGATCCCAACATCGACATCAAGGAGAACCACTTCGCCGTGGAAATCATCACCCAGCACCATCTGGGAGCCAAGGTCACCCGCCGCTCACCCTATATCCACTGCTATGGGGCCTACGTGCTCAACCCCGACACGCAGAAGGTGGACACCTATCTGGCGAAGGTCACCGTCATGTGTACGGGCGGTTGCGGAGCCGTCTACCTCACCACCTCCAACCCCGTCATCGCTACGGGCGACGGCATCGCCATGGTCTACCGAGCCAAGGGAACGGTGCAGGACATGGAGTTCGTGCAGTTCCACCCCACGGTGCTCCACAATCCCAACGAGACGCATCCCGCCTACCTCATCACCGAGGCCATGCGCGGCTATGGCGGCATCCTGAAACTGCCCAACGGCGAGACCTTCATGGAGAAATACGACGAACGCCTCTCCCTGGCTCCCCGCGACATCGTAGCCCGAGCCATCGACAAGGAGATGAAGATACACGGTATCGACCACGTCTGCCTCGACGTCACCCACAAGGACCCTGCCGAGACGCGGCACCACTTCCCCAATATCTACCAGAAGTGCCTCTCCATGGGCATCGACATCACCACCGACTACATCCCCGTGCGCCCTGCAGCCCACTATATGTGCGGCGGCATCAAGGTAGACCTCAACGGCCAGACCAGCATCGACCGGCTCTACGCCCTCGGAGAATGCTCATGCACGGGCCTGCATGGCGGCAACCGTCTGGCATCGAACTCGCTCATCGAGGCTGTGGTCTACGCAGAGACGGCGGCTCGCGACTCGCTGAAGCACATTGACCTGTACGACTTCAACGAGAAGGTACCCGCTTGGAACGACGAGGGCACGATGACCAACGAGGAGAAGGTGCTCATCACGCAGAGTGTGCGCGAGGTGAACCAGATCATGGCCAACTATGTGGGTATCGTGCGCTCAGACCTTCGCCTGCACCGCGCCTGGGACCGTCTCGACATGCTCTACGAGGAGACGGAGAACCTCTTCAAACGCGTCAAGGCGTCGAAGGATATCTGCGAACTGCGCAACATGATCAACGTGGGCTACCTCATCACGCGCTTCGCCCTGGAGCGCAAGGAGAGCCGTGGCCTGCACTTCACCACCGACTATCCCGTACACGCCTACGACAAGTAAAACCGGGGCGGAATCTTATTCAATCTTCTTGATATGGTATCTTTCGCTTGAGGTATAGTCGCGGTCCTTATCTTTGCCGAAGTACTCAAGCAGGAATTTCCTGTTCTTGAGTCTGGTCACCTTGATAAGCACCTCCCGGTAAGTCACATTCCCGTCGACCAGATAACTCTCGAAGGCATTATAGGTGACAGCCTTCTTGCTATCCTTCTTCTTGACCAGTTTGAAGGAAGAGACATTGCGATGACTCTGGGCAATGTCGATATAGAGGCTGTCGCCCTTGAATCTGAACAACAGTTCACCACTCTGGGACTGATACTTCCCATCCAAATCAATGGCGTATGACTCATAGGAGCAACACAGCATCAGGAACAGAAACACAAACTTCTTCATAACTCTTCTATTTACTTTTATTTTTTATCGGGCACAAAGATACGAAAAATATTCAATCTGCAAGTCTTTTAGGCAGAAAAGATTGGTTTTGGCGTGTTTTTTATGCTTTTGCACCGGCACGACCGCTCTTATCGAGTCAGGGAGAACTTGACAGAAAGGCCGAAGTCGTGGGTGGTGGTAGGATAACTGCTGGAAGAGAGCAATGGGGTATTGGTCTGGGAATCATAATAGGCGGTCAGGGTGAGGAGGCGCGAGAGGGTGTAGTCGGCCATGAAGGAGAGTTTGAAGGCCGAGTTGCCGCTGGAGGCAGAGGAGATGCCGGAGGCGATATCGCGCGTGATGGAAGCCTGGCTGCGCAGGGAGATGTCGAGACGCAGGTTCAGGTCGTGGTTGACGCCGGACTTGCCGGTCGGATTATTGCGGCTAGTCTGATTCTTCTGATCGTTCTGTGCTGCCTTCTTACCGTTCTGCGCCTTCTTGATCTTACGGTTCGCTGCGTTGCCGAAGATATTGAAGTCCTGAATCTTATAACTGAGGCCGACGACCCAGTCGCGGCTGAGGGCCTCGTTGAGTTGGACGCTGGTCATCGAGAGGTTAAGGACGCGGGTAGTGCGGTACTCGACCTTGGCCGTCAGGTTGTTCTGGAACGTGGCATCGATACCCAGGAGTGGAGAGAAGGCCTCGTTGATACTGACGGTCGACACATTATAGATCGACGAAGGCTGGAGGCCTCCCGTGCTCATGTTGGTGATAAAGCCCAAACCGTTCATGTACTCCTGCCATGAACTGTAGGAAGCATAACTGCCAACACTATAGACAGACTTGTAGGCGTGGTTGATGTTGACGCTCTTCAGATGGTCGCGGATCCATGGCAACTTGGATAGTCCCGAATAGCGGAAGGACCAGTTGGGCAGCATTCGCGTGAGGGCCGGGAAGATGTCGAGAGAATTGCCTGCTCCCACCGTATAGGCAGATAGGAAGGCAGGCACGAGGACATCAGCACTATAAGGATTGACATCGGCAAAGGTGCCTGGGGCGTCCTTGTATTGGGATTGTACGCGCTGCTGGAACTCAGGGATGAGTTCACGGAAGCGGTCGAAGGCATCAGAGTGATACCCGTCGGAAGCATCGCCCATGCCAGCCAGCGAACCGCGAAGCGATATCGTGGTCATGTTGAAGGAACCGCTAAGAGTGGAAGGCATGCCTGCATACATGAACTGCACGCTACGGGCACGGTTATCAGTACGGGAAGCATTGAGGTCTATCTTCAGGTCACGAACGGGCTCCAGTACGGCTCGTATCTGCAAGTCCTTATTATTATTGATGGTGGCCGAAGTGGTAGCGACTCTGTCGTTCGTGAGCAGCCAGCCGTTGTCGAAGGCCTTGTTGATATACCCGTCGTCAATCAGTCCGAAGGCAAAGTCGAGACCTGGGGAGAGTACGCTGCCCGTCCGCTGGCCGAACATATCACCAATGTTGGGGATGAAGCCAGGCAGGTTCATCGTGTACTGGCTGCGGAAACTGATATTCACGCTGCGCACCATCATCAGCAGGCGGGCTGCCGTCTGGGCGGGCTTATACCACCACTGGTTTTCGAGTGGCTCCTTGGGCACGACGCTGAGCATCAACTGGACGGTATCACGGTTCTTGATAAGGATCTTATTCTGGTCGATGACCTTATACTTCACATCGTAGGGCTTTCCCTCCTTGGTACGGGCTGTGACGATAAGGCGCTTGGAGTTTTTGTTGTGTGCCACGGTCGTCGTGGTATCGAGTTTGAGGGTGATCTCACGCTGATAACTGTTCTTCAGTTTCGCCAGGGCCTTCTCGTCGGAGGAGGGTTTTTCATCCTGTGGGGAGGTTGGGGATTTAGAGTCGGAAGGGGATTTAGGGGTTTTAGGGTCACTAGGGTCATTAGGGTTATTAGGGGATTTAGGATTCTTGGAATCCTTGGAGTCTTTTTTGTTTTTGTTGCGGTTATTGCGCTGATTCTTTGACTGTCGCGATGTCGAGGCAGACTTCTTGAAACGTTCGTTGGCAGCCTTCAGGAACGGTACGTGATTATAAAGCGTCTCCAGATTAAGGGCGCCATTAATGGTAAGGTTACGATTGGTATTGATGGTGTTACCGTAACTGGTGCCGTCTTCCGATTCCATACCTCTCACCCACGAATAGCGTGAGGTATAAGAGGCATCGCTATTGAGCCAGTCGAAAATGGGCAGTTTGTTCAGGGGCAACTGATAACTGGCCGTGACTTGCTGCTGGTAGTCGAGCGGCGTACCGAGGTTCTTGATGCTCTGCCATACGGAGTCTTTCCAAGCCGAATACTGGTCAGGATAGAGGTCCTTGTTGATAGGCGTATAGGGTTCCTCAATCTGAGCCCGCGTACCAGACTGGAAACTGAAATGCAGGTTCTTGGTGAAGTCCCAGCGCAGGGTGAAGTCGCGGTTCCAGAGGAACTGTTCGCTGAAGCGCAGAGGCATGTTCTGATTCTCGGCACTCTCGAGGTCGCGCTCCTGCATCTCATAGTAGTCACGCGACATCTGGGTGTTGAAGCCGATGCTCTGGGGTAAGTAGTTCAGTCCGAGGGCCTTGGGGAAGTTGAGCCATTTCGACTTGCCCTTGAGGCTCTTGAAGGGCTCCCAGGTCTTGTAGACGGGCGAGTAATTGTAGTTCAGCGATCCCCGCCACTCGTCGCGCTTCTCATAGACCGTCGTCTCGCCAGAGGTGTAGAAGTGCGAATGACTGTATGAGAACGAGAAGTTGGCAGGATCGTAGGGCATGGGGTGACGCTTGGTCTTCAGTCCCCACCGCAGGTTGGAGATGGCGAAGTTGGTGTTGGTGGTCTTCGTGACGGCTACCGACTCGATGCTGTCACGCTCATGCTGCGAGGGAGCAGACTCAAGGGCATCTTCGAGACGCATATCATTATCGAGAGGGTTATAACGAGGACGTATCTCATCCTTCGTCACAGAGTAATAAAGCGGAGCGCTGACCTTGGCCTTGTCGGGGAAGAACTTACCCAGTTCGAGCGAAGTGGTGACGGAGTAGTTCTTCTGCGTATCCGTCGAGCGCTGCATGACACCTTCCTCCAGTCCGCCAAAGCCATCGCTGACATAGCGGCCAGCCACGTTCACATAGCCGAAATCGGAGAGTTGCACCTTCAGGCTTCCGGAGGCAGCCCAGCCGCCATCGTTATTGCTCTCCAGCAGGCGCAGTTCATTGACCCATACCTCACCAGACTTCACCTCGCCGGAGACGTTGCGCACACCTATCATCATCACCTTCACGTCGCCAATGGTGGGATTACCCATCACGCTGACCTTGTTGCCTGGCTTGTTGGGGTCATAGCCGCTGAACAACTGGTTGAAACTGGCGCCGCCCAAGGACTTCTGGGTGTTGCGGTCCTTCTTCACGTTGGTGAACACGCTCAGATCGATGTCGAGCATATTCTCCTGTGGCCATACCTGACGACGGTCGGCATTAGAGTACTTATTATAATCGCTGCGGTCAGGCGTCAGCACCAAAGGAATCTCGTATTCGTAGTAATTGTTCTTGTAGTCGCTACCCAACCGGATAAATACCGCCAACTGGTTGTCCTGCAGGTCTGTGAGGTCGGGCACGAGGTGGTTGGCATGGACGAACATCTGCATCCGTTTGTACTGCCGCAGGTCGAGCGAGGTATTCTTATAGACAGCCTTCGACTCTCCATGCTGCATATCCCTCACCACCATATTCAAGGCCTGCTCATTGTTCTCCACCAACTGAGGCTGCGAGGGGTCTGTGGCACGGCTGATGCCTGGAGGCAGCACGTAGTTCACAGGAATCTTATCATTGTTCTCCTCGATGTTGACAGCGCTCACGGCGAAGGAGGCGGTCTCTGTGGCAGAAGTGTTCAGGCTCTGCTTATAGATACGCCACTCGCCACGCACGAGGTCGAGACTTCCGAAGCGGAGCACGATCGGTTTCTGGAAGCCCGTCATAAACATTCGCATGAAGCGCATGCTGGTAAAGTCGTTGATAGCCCCCTCGCGCCTCACGTATTTTGTCAGAGGGATACGGAACTGATACCAGTTGACACTCGCCGTATCGCCATTGCGCAGTTTCACGCTGCTGGTACGCATATCCGTGATGAAACAGTCGGCAGGGGGCGCGCCGTTATGATAGGCATCAAGGATGTCTGGCGAGATGCGTACCTTATACTGATAATAGCGCTCATACTCATTGAGGGTGAAGTCCTGGTTGATATCCTCCACATCTGGCCCCGCCTTGTAACTGGTATCATAGGACTCCGTCTGATCCTCGGTCTCGGGCGAGTTACCCTGAGGATTGTTATATTGCTTATAACGGTCGAGGATGCTCCGCCGTTCATTGTCGTAGTCGGAACCCCGGAAGTAGTGGTAGTCATCGCCTGCAGGGTCGTTGCGCCAAGCCTGGATGATGCTGTCGTTGGTGATGATACCACTGTTCACCACAGCGTCGAGCCACTCCTTATAGGCACCGTACTCACGTTCCTCTTCGTCGTTGAGACCGTTGAAGCCCACATCCTGAAGACGACGGGAGCCGCTGGTGGTGGCGAAGGCGTAGGTCTGGGTGGCCTGTACGGGGATCTTACCCCACTGGGTGGTGGCGTAGTTGCTGGTACCGTCGACAGGCATACCACTCTCGTAGAATTTCTTGCCGTCGCGCAGAATGTCCTCTGAGATCTCTCCGAGGTCGAAGTAGAGGTCACCGCTATAGTCGGAGGCATTGCCCTCCTGACGGGTGTAGATGAAGGGGTCGAGGAGCCAGAACTCGATGTACTCGATGTTAGCCTGCTCGAAGTCGTTGGTATCAAGTTTACGCATCATGCCACCCCATTTCGTCTCTGGCTGTCTGAGCGTGCCGTCACTATTAAAGTCGTGGGTCAGGTTATAAGGTCCACGCTCTGAGGGGTAGTAGGCCAGGTTCAGCACAGACAGGGTCGAGGTGGCTCCGTTATAAGTACTTTGGTCACGGTTGGGATAGAGTTCCTTCACATACACCTCGCGCACATAGTGGTTCGACAACTGATCCAGATCACTCTTGATATGGCTGGGGGTGAGCGTCGAACTACGGCGCGTGAAAATGGGGTCTACATTATACCAGGCCAACAGCGCACGATTATAGCCACTGCTGACGCCCGTCTTGTCGCTGCTCTCTGAGAAGACAGACGGCACGCTCGAGAGCGTCCATGACTTCGGCTGTCCCACGGGGATATAGTTCTTAGTGTTCTCAAAGTCATCGATATAAGAGGCATTATCCTGTGTGTCGCTGGCGGTGCCGGCAATGAGTTGGGCGAATTCTCCCGTGAAGGAGATATGCGACGGCTGCTTCACATGGAGGAAGGGGATCTTGTTGAGCATCGAAGTGAGCCACTGTGACTCCTGCTTCCAGTTCACGTTCAGACCCCAGATGGTATTGTTGAGCGGTTCTTCACCCATTGCCACTTTCGAGATGAGCGCCTGCTCGGAGAGATGCATCAGGGTACCACCCAACTGGAAGTTCTTCGAGAAGTCATACTCCCAGTTAAGGCCTATCATCGTCTTTCGCTGCATGCCATATTCTGTGTTCGACTCCAGAGACACATCGACTTTCGTACCTGCGTCGATAATGCTCTGGTTCAGGATGGTCACCTCGCCAGCCGAGTAGTCCACAGAATAGTCGGAGCCTTCTGTCAGCGTCACGCCGCCAGCCGTCACGACGACAGAGCCGCGAGGCACATTGTAGGCACCCAGGGAGATGACGTTAGCAGAAGAGCCTTTGTACAGACCCGTCATCATAAACTTATCCTTCTCCGCATTCTGTTTGGCCACGGTCTTTGTCGAGTCATAGAGTTGGCTGAAGACATACTTCTCTGCCTCCTCAGCACTGAGGCCACGTTTCCGCAACTGGTTACGCAGGTAGTCGCCGAAAGGCTCGGCAGAGGGCAGGAACACGCGGCCGTTCTGCACCGTATAGCCTTCCACGAAGTCGAAATAGCCATTGGAGTTTGGCTTGTTGTTATTGTCCAGGCGGTCACAGCCCAGGAGTTTGATCAGCGACGTTCCTTTCACGCGCTGGTCAGGGAGATAGGTCAGATAGACGCCCGCCGTATCACTCTGGTATTTGATGTCGAGACGGAACTTGGTCTTCTCCACCGTCGAGGCCAGATAATAGACGTTTTTCATCATCAGCCGCCAGTTGTACTGCGAGGGGTTGCAGGAGGTGTTACGCAGCGCCTTGACGTAGAGGGCCTGTGAGGTGTCTGTGAGGTCGCTGGCAAACTCACCCACCTGATAGGTCTGTCCGCCCAGGGTGTACTCGAAGGCCACTGCCAGTACCTGATCGGTCTGGAGTCCCGTCTTCAGGGAGATGTAACCCAAAGCCTTATTGACCGTATATTCCGATGAATTGAGCAGACGGGCACTCGCCAGTTTCTCGTAGTCCACGCCATTATTAAAGTGAGGGATGCCCATCAGGAGCGTGCTGGTCTGGTCAAGGTCACGGGCTGCGGCATAGGTGGTGGCAAGCGTTGAATATTCTGAGTTGGCACCATTGCTGGGAACAGTATAACCTCTGAGTTCCCAATGGCTGTTTCCTACCCGCGACTGTTCACCTAAGTCTGCCAAAGCGATGATATTACGGGAGTTGGTCGTGGTACCAGACTTGTTGGTCACCCAGACCTCCACACGTTTGATCTCCACGCCCGTAGCCAGGTTGGGCAGTTTCGACATGGCCTCTTCGTAGTGCTCGCGGAAATAGTGGGAGAGGAAGAAGTGACGATTCTCCTCATAGTCGGCGGCATCAAGTTCGAAGGCTGTGGTCTGAGTTCCGCCTTTCGAGGATACGCTCTTGGTCGATGATTTCTTCTGAGAGAGGACCGTCTGTAGTTTCAGTTTGCCGAACTGCATGTCTGTCCTGACGCCAAAGAGGCTGGAGGCACCCTTCACCAGCGAGTTGTTTGAGGGGAAACTGATGTTACCACCCTCCACGAGTTTGATGATTTCGTCTTCCTTGCCCTCGTATTTCAGTTTTAGGTTCTGGGCATCGAAGTCGAAGGTGGCGTCGGTGTTGTAGTTCAAGTTCATGTTCACCTTGTCGCCTACCTTTCCGTTCACGCTCAGGTTGATCTTCTCGTCGAAGTCGAAGGCTGTGGTCTTACGGTTGCGGATAGGCAGCGAGGGGTTGTCGATGCTTTTGATATTTGCGCCGACCTTCAGTTCTGCCGTTCCCTGTGTCTTGATACGCACACCGCCAGGACCGAAGATCTTCTCTGCAGGGCCTAGGTCGAAGTGCATGTCGGCAAACGAGAACTTATCCTCCCCTTTCGCCTTCACATTTTCTGCATCCTTCTTGCGGAAGAAGTCATGCAGGGCGCGCTTTTCACTCCATTTTGTATACTCCTCAGGGGTCATCAGCACAGGGGCATTCAGGTAGGAGTCGCCTATCTTCGAACCCACGTAGTAGACATTGGCAGAGTCGTCGTACTCCACCGTCTGGCGGATATTATCCGGCCGCTTCAGGTCGAGGGCACTCGAGTCGAGGTCTGCCACCTCCATGGGGGCTGTCTTCTGGATGCGCCAGCGCGCGCGCTGATCATCCAGCGTATCCGCTGGGAGTGAAGAGTGAAGAGTGAAGATTGAAGAATTTGCTACCGCCATAGATATGACAGGAGAAAGCACACAGACGACGAACAGGAGTCTACGTCCCATCCGTCGCAAACTATGCATCAGTCCTCTGTTTTTCAGCATTCGTAGGGCGGCAGCAAATTCTTCACTCTTCACTCTTCATTTCTTATTTTATCTGCTTCAGCGCCAGTTTCACCACTTGTTCCACAGGCAAGTCGGGCTGTTCTTGCAGAATCTGCACCACCACTTTCTGTGTCGGAGCGGGCGAGAAACCAAGCATTGTCAGCGCCGAGACAGCCTCATCCTTCACCTGATTATTCACAGGCGCCGTCATCTGCCCGCCGGCAGGTATCTCGTCGGCGATGCCTAAGGCCACTATCTTATCCCTCAGGTCGACAATGATACGCTGGGCGGTCATCTTTCCGATGCCCTTGATGCCCTGTATCAGCCGGGCATTGCCTGTCGAGATGGCATTGCAGAGTTCGGCCACACTCATGCCAGAGAGCATCATCCGCGCCGTGTTTGCCCCCACCCCATTGACGGTGATGAGCAGTTCAAACATCTCGCGCTCCTTCTTGTTCACAAAGCCATAGAGCACGTAGGCGTCCTCCCTAATGGACTCATACACATACAGTTTCACTTCCTTCTTGCCCTGTATGGCACTAAAAGTGTTCAGCGAGATGTTCAGCGCGTAACCCACGCCAGCAGCCTCCACCGTAGCCTGTGCAGGCGACAAGTCAGTCAGTTCTCCTTTGATATATTCAATCATAAACTTCTTCTATTTTTCTTAAAACACCTTAATATAAACGTTCGTTAGCGCATTTTATTGTATTTGCCTCCCAAAAAGACGAAGCCAAGGGGATAGCCTCTCACAAGATACCGGCAGACATGGGGGAAGGCATTACAATCAGGCATGGAAGGCGTCAGGATAAAAAATGACAGTCGACCGATAAAAATTCGCACAAAATGTCACGCAATTCAGAAAAATGATGTACTTTTGCATGCGAAAAGACTGAATTACCAACAAAAGACTTTAAGAAAATGAAGAAAATCAGAGCAGCCGTCGTAGGTTACGGCAACATCGGAAAGTATGCACTGGAGGCGCTCGAGACAGCCCCCGACATGGAAGTGGCAGGCATCGTGCGTCGTAATGGCGCAGAGAACAAGCCCGCGGAACTGGCACAGTATGACGTCGTAAAGGATATCCGCGAACTGAAGGACGTAGACGTGGCCATCCTTGCCACCCCCACCCGCTCGTGCGAGGAATACGCCAACCAGATCCTGCCCCTCGGCATCAATACCGTCGACTCGTTCGACATCCATACCAATATTCGTGGCTATCGTGAGCGTCTGATGAAACTGAACCAGGAGACGAACACCGTCAGCGTGATCGCCGCAGGCTGGGATCCGGGCTCCGACAGCATCGTGCGCACACTCATGCAGAGCCTCGCACCCAAAGGACTCAGTTATACCAACTTCGGCCCAGGCATGTCGATGGGTCACAGCGTCTGCGTTCGCAGTAAGAAAGGTGTGAAGAACGCGCTGTCGATGACTATCCCTCTCGGTGAGGGCATCCACCGCCGTATGGTCTACGTAGAACTGGAAGATGGAGCCAAACTCGAGGACGTGACGAAGGACATCAAGGCCGATCCTTATTTTGCTTCTGACGAGACCCACGTGTTCCAGGTAGAGAGCGTCGACGACGTGCGCGATATGGGCCACGGCGTGAACCTTGTGCGCAAGGGCGTCAGCGGCAAGACACAGAACCAGCGCCTGGAGTTCAATATGAGCATCAACAACCCCGCCCTCACGGGTCAGGTATTGGTCAACGTGGCCCGTGCCTCCATGCGCCTGCAGCCTGGTTGCTACACGATGGTCGAGATACCCGTCATCGACATGCTGCCTGGCGATCGTGCTGACCTGATTGAGCACTTAGTATAATTTGTTATAGTTTATAGTTGATGGTTTATAGTTGATAGATGATAACATAGCAAGCCATTCATCTGCCTATAGAAGTAATCAACTATAAACTATCAACTTTAAACGACAAACAAAAAGTGAACATTGCAATCTTTGTATCTGGAAGCGGGACAAACTGCGAGAACCTGATCAAATACTTCTCTGACTCCGAGAGCGTGCATATCGCTCTCGTTGTCAGCAACAAGCCCGATGCCTATGCGCTGGTGAGAGCAGAAAGTCTGGGAGTGCCCGTGGCCGTTACGCCTAAGTCAGACCTCAACAACCCTGAAGTGATGCTGCCGTTGTTGAAGAAGTACGACATCGGCTTCATCGTCCTGGCAGGCTGGCTGCCGCTCATCCCAGACTTCCTCATCGAAGCCTACCCACACAAGATCATCAACATCCACCCTGCCTTACTACCCAAATACGGTGGCAAAGGCATGTGGGGCCATCATGTGCATGAGGCGGTGAAGGCGGCTGGAGAGACGGAGACGGGCATGACCGTACATTGGGTGACGCCTGTCTGTGATGCAGGAGAGATCATCGCCCAGTTCAAAGTCGCCATCTCACCCCATGACACGGTAGAGGATATCGCCGAGAAGGAGCACCAGTTGGAGATGGAGCACTTCCCCAAGGTCGTAGAAAAAATAATCAGAGAGGCAAAAATATGATAAGAATCGTCGTACTCATTTTCTCTTTCTTCCTGTTACTTTCGTGTAGTGAAGAGAAACGGGCCAGGATCCGCGCCAGCAAGGCCGACAGCATCATGTATGCAGCAGGCGACATGCGCGACTATGCACGTATCCTCGCACTTGCAGACAGTCTGGAGTCGTTGGGCGACCTGACAGAGGTGAATGCCAACAGATGGCGTGGTGTGGCATATTTCCACCAAGGCCATCACCGCACATCGGAATTCTACTACAAGAAGGCTGTGGCGGCAGATATCAAGAGTGAGAACGACGCATTGAACTACAACAAGTCGGCCCGTCGCCTGGCCAACATGATGCTCAAGAAAGGCGACTACGAAGGAGCCCTCCGCGTCGCTATGGATGCCCTCGACAAGATGCGCGAGAATAATAGTGGCTCCGAGACTGACGTGGCCATCCTGACCAACTCCGTAGGCTGTTGCCTGCTGAACCTCGGCAGAACAGAGCAAGCGGCCAAGAACTTCGAGGAAGCCTACGGGTTGTTTATGAATATTGCGAGCAAAGACACGACAGGCCGCAAGGATCAGCAGGCGTACGAGGCTGTATGCAGCATCGCTGACGAGTACCTGAATTCGAAGCGCTATGAGGAAGCACTCCCCTGGATCGACAGGGCAGAAGAATTGGTAAGAGTCTACGAGCAGTTGCCTGCGGCTGACATTAAGGTCATCAAGAATTCCCAGGCACAGATCAGCCTGCTACGAGCCATCGCCCTGCAGAACACGGGTCAGGCGAAGGAGGCGGCAAAGGCTTTTCAGGCTGCAGCCAATACGCCTTACGGCAAATCAGGCGAAGGGCGGCTCTATGCTAATGACTACCTGGTGGCAGCCCGCCGGTATAATGAGGCCGCCGACAATTTCCGCGACCTGGACCGTCTGCTCAGCCAGAACGACATTACGCTGACGCTCGACAATATCCAGCAGTATCTGCTGCCGAAATACCGTGCTAATGTAGGTGCCGTGCGTAAAGACTCGGCCATCGCCGTAGGACTGCAGATCTGCGAGTCGCTGGACAGTGCGATCAGCCAAGCCAAGCGTAACGATGCTGCCGAACTGGCCACCATGTATGACACCCACCAGAAGGAAGCCCAGATAGCCCACCAGCAAGCCGATCTGTCCAGACAACGCCTCATCGGCACTGCCATCGCGCTGGTGCTGCTCGTTTCGTTCTTTACCATTTACACCCTTCACAAGCGAAAGGCCACCCATCATCTGGCCATAGCCCACGAGAAACTGCAGCATGCCTACGACAAACTGGAGGAGACGACGGCTGCCAAAGAGCGTATCGAGAGTGAACTGCGCATCGCAAGGGACATACAGATGTCGATGGTGCCCAACATCTTCCCCAACCGTGACGGGCTCGACATCTACGCCTTGATTGCTCCAGCCAAGGAGGTAGGAGGTGACCTTTATGGTTATATGCTTATCGGCGACCAACTGTACTTCTGTTTGGGCGATGTCAGTGGAAAGGGTGTGCCAGCCAGTCTGTTCATGGCTCAGGCAACACGATTGTTCCGCACACTGGCTACCCAGCACATGATGCCTGCGGATATTGCCACACAAATGAACGAGGCACTCTCAGAGGACAACGATCAGGGCATGTTCGTCACGATGTTCATCGGCCTGGCGGATCTCAACACCGGGAGACTCGACTTCTGCAATGCAGGCCACAACAAGCCTGTCGTCGTAGAAAAAACGGCCGATGGAACACTCCATGCCCGTTTCCTCCACATACTGCCTAATGCGCCTATCGGCATGTGGCCCACCCTGAAATTTGAGGGTGAAGTATTGGAGAACATCAAGGACCAGAGGCTGTTCCTCTATTCTGATGGTCTGAACGAGGCCGAGGATAAGGAAATGGTACAGTTTGGAAACGACCGACTGATGGAGATTATCACCAGCCGGCCGTTCGAGAATACGAAAGAGTTAGTTGAGACACTCCGCGAGGCTGTGGAGAAGCACAGGAATGGTGCTGAACCCAATGACGACCTGACGATGATGTGTCTCGAAATCAAATAGCATCTTTTAGGATCTCCGAGAGTGTCGGATGGATATGCACCATGTCGGCGAGTTCACTGATAGTGGTGTGTTTACACATCAACACGCTGACCTCTTGAACGATGTCGGCAGCATGGGCACCATAGGCATGGCAGCCTAATATCAAGCCATCGTTCAGACCACCCCGCCCTTCGGGCACCCCTCCTGACTCAGGAGGGGAAACGAATAGTTTAAGCATCCCTTCCGTCTCGTTCATGGCGAGGGCCTTGCCGTTGGCTCGCCAGAATGCTTTCTTGCAAACGTATGGTATGCCTTGCTCCTTCAGATGTTCCTCAGTGGGTCCTACGCAGGCTGCCTCTGGTTCTGTAAAGATGGCGGCAGGCATGATCTCGAAGCGGATGTTGTCCTTTTTGCCAAGGATGCGGTTCACGACATGGACCGCCTGCATCTCTGCTGCATGAGCAAGCATCTGACGGCCATTCACGTCGCCGATGGCGAATAAATGGGAGTGAGTGGTGAGAGGTGAGAGGTGAGAGATTACCTGAAAATGATCGTCGACGGGGATGGCACGTTGAGAATTGAGGGTGATGCCTACAGCATCAAGATTCAGGTCTTCAGTACGCGGCTTGCGACCCGTGGCCATCAGAATCACATCTGCATCCACACTTTTTGTTTCACCTTTCTTCGTCTCGAAGGCCACCGAACCATCCGCAATTTGTTTGACGGCACATTGCATGTGGAACGTAACGCCCTGCCTTTCCATTTGCTTGCGGAGACGCTTGGCGATATCGCTGTCAAGTGCGGGCAGGCATTCCTTCAGATACTCTATGACAGTCACCTCGGAACCAAAGCGATTAAACACAGAAGCGAACTCCATGCCGATGACACCCGCCCCGATGATACAGAGGCGCTTAGGCAGGGTATCGAGTTGCAGCAAACCTGTTGAGTCTACCACACGCGGATCATCTTTTCCTGGAAGCGGCAACCATTTGGTCTCAGACCCCGTGGCGATGATGATGTTGGGGGCGGTGTAGGTCTCTCCTGAGGCGGTGAGAATCACGGGGACAGTCCCCATGATCTCCGCTACGCTACTATCACGAGGACAGTCCCCATGATTCTCGAACGAGGCCTTCTCACGGACGAGGGTGATGTTGGGATGAGAGAGGATACCCTCGACACCAGCACGGAGTTGGGAGACTACCTGGGCCATGCGCTCTCGTGCCTCAGCGAACGATGCACTATGGACATAGGTCTTTGTGGGGATGCAGCCGACATTCAGGCAAGTACCTCCGACATCGGAACCCTCGAAGATGACCACCTTCAGACCCTGCTTGGCAGCATATTCCGCAGCACGGTAGCCGCCAGGTCCGGCACCAATGATAATGAGATCAGTTTTATTCATTGAACATTGACCATTGACCATTGAACATTAGGCTTCCGCCTTGAGTTGACGGTATGTCGTTACGGGATGCTTTGCTGCGAGGACATCGTCGACACGGCCGATAGGTGTGTTGTGGGGCGCAGACTTCACCAGTTCAGGATCATTCTTGGCCTCTTCAGCGATCTGGCGCATCACGGCAATAAAGCCGTCGAGCGTCTCCTTCGACTCGTTCTCCGTTGGCTCAATCATCAGACTCTCATGGAACAACAACGGGAAATAGATCGTTGGCGCATGATAGCCGTAGTCGAGCAGGCGCTTGGCCACATCCATCGTCGTCACCCCTGTACTCTTATCCTTCAGGCCATCGAACACAAACTCATGACAGCATGTCGTGTCTATGGGCAGTTCATATACATCCTTGAGCGACTCCTTGATATAGTTGGCATTGAGCGTGGCCAGCGGTCCCACGTACTTCACTTGATCACGACCCAGCGAGAGGATATAAGTGTAGGCCCGCAACATCACGGCGAAGTTGCCCTGATAGGGAGACACGAAGGGGAAATGCTCTTGCAACCCCTCTCTTACGCCAACGGGGCCGGCACCAGGACCACCACCGCCATGAGGGGTGGAGAAAGTCTTATGGAGATTGATGTGCATCACGTCGAAGCCCATATCGCCAGGGCGACAGGCACCAAGCATCGGATTGAGGTTGGCACCATCATAATACATCAGGCCACCACAGGCGTGGATGAGTTTTGCAATTTCAGGAATATGTTCCTCGAAGAGTCCGAGGGTATTAGGATTGGTCATCATCATGGCGGCGATATTGGGACCTTCTTGATTGACCAGTCGTTCCAGGTCAACCAGATCAACGAGTCCTTGAGGGTCAGACTTCACCTCGAGGATCTCGAGACCGCAGACAGCGGCTGATGCCGGATTCGTGCCATGGGCAGAATCAGGCACAATGACTTTCTTACGTTGCAGGTCACCACGCGAACGATGATAGTTGTCGATCGTCATCAGACCTGTCAGTTCTCCGTGAGCCCCAGCGTAGGGCTTGAAGGTGAAGTGGGCCAGGCCCGTGAGGGTGCAGAGGGCCTTCTCGAGCATGATGATCAGGGCCTTGGCACCAAGTACGGTCTTTTCCGGCTGCAATGGGTGCAGATGCTGGAATGCCGGCAGCGAAGCAATCTCTTCATTGATCTTCGGATTGTACTTCATCGTACAAGAGCCTAACGGATAGAAGCCCGTATCGACACCGAAGTTATTATTAGAAAGGTTCGTATAATGGCGCACCACGGTCAACTCATCGCACTCAGGCAACTGTGCGTCTTCCTTGCGACGAATCTCGTCAGGGATCTTATACGCACCGAAATTATTGCGAGGCAGACTGTATCCCTTGCGGCCCTCCTTGGAAAGTTCGAATATTAAGTTTCCGTATAATTGATTGTTCATAAAGCAGCAATTTTAACGAGGTTGTCAATTTCTTCCTTCGTGCGTTTCTCTGTGACCGCCAAGAGGAAACCGTTCTCGAAACGGAGGCCACCAAGGATGCCGGCATCGATGAGGCGCTTGTAGAGTGCATCGGCATCGCCGTCGTAAGCCACATAGAACTCATTGAAGAAAGGCTTGTCATATTGAAGTTTGAAACGGCCCGTCTTCAACAGTTCGTCGCAGAGATAATGAGCACCAGCGTATGATCGCTCAGCAGCCTCCTTCAGTCCCTGGCGTCCCATCAACGACATATATACCGTGACCCAGAGTGCCATCAGCGACTGGTTTGAACAGATGTTCGATGTGGCCTTCTGGCGACGGATATGCTGTTCACGGGCCTGAAGGGTCAGCACAAAGGCACGCTGGCCCCTCTCGTCTTTGGTCATTCCGACGATACGTCCAGGCATCTTTCGGATGAGTTTCTCCGTACAGCACATATACCCCACATAAGGACCGCCATACGACATCGGTATACCGAGGCTCTGTCCATCGCCCACGGCGATATCGGCTCCCCACTCGCCTGGTGTCTTCAACACGGCCAGGTCTGCAGCAACGCTGTCGACAATGAAGAGAGCCTTCTGCTCGTGGCAGGCATCGGCAAAGCCGGTGAAGTCCTCCACAATGCCATAGACATTAGGCTGCTGCACGAACACACCAGCATAGCCACCCTCAGCCAACTTGGTCTTCACCTCGTCGAGGTTGGTCGTGCCATTCATGATAGACAGTACTTCCAACTGGATGCCATGATGCAGGGCATAGGTCTTCAGTACCTGGAACATGAGGGGATTGACGGTACCAGCCACCAGCAGTTTGTTCACCTTCTTACCTGCTGCCACAGCCATCATCATCGCTTCAGCGGCGGCTGTCGTGCCGTCGTACATCGAGGCGTTGGAGATATCCATGCCAGTCAGTTCTGCCATCATCGACTGGTACTCAAAGATATAGTGCAATGTGCCTTGAGATATCTCTGCCTGATAGGGCGTGTAGGAAGTCAGAAACTCTGAGCGTGAGAGCAGGTTTGGAATCACAGCGGGGGTATAATGGTCATAGACCCCCATACCTGCAAAACAAGTCAACTGCCGATTCTGCTGACCCAACAGGTCGTAAGCCTGACGAATCTCGAGTTCGCTCTGCGACAATGGCAGGTCGTAGTCGCCTTTGAAGCGGATGCCCTCAGGTATCTGGGCATAGAGTTCATCAAGACTCTTCACCCCAACCTTGTCGAGCATCGCCCGCAGGTCGTCATCAGTATGTGGAAAATATTTGTAGTCCATAGTCTTTTATTTTTGTTTATAGTTTATGGTTTATAGTTTATAGATGATTACCCTGCAAGCCATTCCGCCTATGGTGTAAATCTCTGCCTATAGAACTAATCATCTATAAACTATAAACTTTAAACTATAAACCATTAAAATTACTTCTCGCAGAAAGCCTCGTAGGCCTTGGCGTCCATCAGATTGTCGAGATCGGACTTGTCGGAGAGTTCCACCTTGATGATCCAGTTCTCGAAAGCATCCTGATTGATCAGTTCGGGCTGATCCTCAAGGGCCTCATTGAATTCCACGACGGTCCCACTGACAGGCGAGATCAGGTCTGAGGCAGCCTTGGTGCTCTCAACGGCACCAAACTCCTCACCAGCCTCCACCTCGTCATCCACCTCGGGCATATCGACATACACCACCGTGCCCAATGCGTTCTGAGCATAGTCTGTGATACCCACGAAACCATAATCACCTTCTACTCTTACGAATTCATGTGACTCCGAGTAGTAGAGTCCTTCAATTACCTTTGCCATTCTTTTGTTTACTTTTTTGTTTACAGTTTACTGTTTACTGTTTACAGATGATTACATTTGCTGCGGTAATACAGCCTCCAGTCATATCAACTGTAAACCGCAAACTGTAAACATAATTATCATTTCTTATAACTCTTGTTGTAGAATTGTTTCTTGACGACCTTGCCTGGGAATACCTTCTTGCGGATCTGCACCTGCACCTCGGTATCGAGTTTGGCATAGGCAGCATCGATGAGGGCCATACATACACTCTTGTCTGTAGACAGCGTACGATAGCCTGTGGTCACCTCGCCGATAATCTCGCCCTCCATATTCAGCACCTCATAGCCATGACGGGGGATTGCCTTATCTGCGAGTTCGATGCCCACGAGTTTCTTCGCAGGTCCTTCGGCCTTCTGCCTGGCGAGTGCTTCCTTGCCGATGAACTCAGCCTTGTCGAGTTTCACGAACATGCCAAGTCCTGCCATGATGGGGGTGATAGTCTCTGAGAGTTCATCGCCATAGAGCGGCAGTCCCACCTCGAAGCGCAGGGTGTCGCGACAACCCAGTCCACAGGGTTGTACCCCAGCGGCAATCAGTTTGTCCCAGCACTCACGAATATAGTCGTGCGAGGCATAGATCTCAAAGCCGTCCTCGCCAGTATAGCCTGTACGGGAGATAATTTGAGGAGTGAGGAGTGTGGAGTGTGGAGTGAGATTACTTTCGAAAGTCTTACATGTATAGAAAACCATCTCTGCGCAGGGGATGCCCAGCACCGTCTCTACGACATGCTCGGCCTCTGGTCCCTGCACGGCTATCTGACCGTAGTAGTCTGAACGGTTCTGCAGGTCGATGTCGAAGCCCTCGGCATGCTGTTGCATCCATGCCCAGTCCTTGTCGATATTGGCGGCATTGATCACGAGGAAGAAGTCGTTCTCACCCATCTTGTAGACGAGCAGGTCGTCGACCGTTCCACCATTCTCGTAGCACATCATGCCGTAGAAGATCTTCCCCACAGGCGCCCCAGCCACATCATTGGTGAAGATATGCTGCACATAGCGCTCGGCATCCTTGCCGCGCACCGTTACCTCTCCCATGTGAGAGACATCGAAGAGTCCCACCTTCTCTCTGACTGCATGATGCTCTGGGGCAATGCCTGCATTCTGATAGAGCAGCGGCATGTCGAAGCCTCCGAACGACACCATCGTCGCACCAAGCGAGACATGCTTGTCGTGCAAGCACGTCACCTTGTCTTTCTTTTCCAGTTCTTGTTTAATTCCCATACTTTATTTTGTTTACTGTTTACGGTTTACTGTTTACAGTTGATTACATCTGCTGCGGTGATACGGCCTCCAGTCATTTCATCTGTAAACTGTAAACCGTCAACTGTAAACAATTCTATCCGCCTCTCCCCTTGGCAGAGTGTTTCTCTGATCAGCGCCTTGACCTCGTCGAGGCTCAGCGACGTATAATCTTTTAATAAGGTAATACGCTGGCGTACGCTCTGGATACCTTTCTTCTCCAGTTTCTCAGGCCCGGGGGTGATGGCGTTCAGCATGTGCTCCATATTGGTATCATAGAGCATGGTCGAGTGTACAATGCAACCCCTTGGCATCTTTCTGCAGGCCGTGCCGCAAAGTTTGCGGTCGCCGATCATGATATCGTTGTTCGTGGTGCCCGTCGCCTCGATGCCCATCTTCCTGAGCACCAGCAGCACCATCGTCACGAAGCGGTTGAAGGCGAAGCCCACATTCTCCTCCGTGGTCACCATCGACAGCATCAGGTTGTCCTTGTCGGCATACACACAACCGCCACCACTCTTCCGCTGATACACCCGGATACCATGCTCTCGACAGTAGTCCAGGTTCACCTCGTTCTCCACTACCTGATTGCGCCCATAGATCACGCTGGGCTCCACCTGCCACAGCATCAGCAGGTCGTCGCCCTCCATGTTCTGGGCCAGATATTCCTCTGTCGCCAGGTAGAACGACAAAGGATGAATCCTCTCGTCAGGCAGCACCACGTACTTCATGGGTGCAAATATATTACTTTTTTATGTAATATCCAAATTAAACCATAAAAATCTTCATATTGGGTATTACTATTCAATATGACATCTTCCCTGTCAGTTTTCCAACCTCCACCACGTCTGCGGCATTCACGTCACCGTCTTTGTTGACATCGGCCATATCTATCAATCAGTGGAACCATCCCGCTGATCAATGAGATCAATGACCTCTGTCCCGTCATTGTGGTGTAATATGCATGTCCGCATCCAGTTCTTCCCATCTGATGGCTCTGCCTTCATCTTCTATGGTGAAATTGTTGCGCTGCTCAGTCGTTGCTTCCTCCAACTCAGGGTATGCCTCCAATGGACGGCTTAACACCCGTCCCTCCGATGAGCGCATGTAAATACGATTTCTGTCAAACCACAAATTCTTAATTGTCTCCATAATAATCCTCCTTTTATCCAAATCTTTTATGCCATTCGGCGATGAAATTCTCTCTATCGGCATGGCTTCTTTTTTCTGCAAATGTAGGTATAAAATTTTATATCTTCAAATTTTAATGCAGAAAAATGCAATATCTTTGCAAAAACATCAGCGATGTATAAGAGAACGGCTCTCCTGTCTGTAACAAAAGAGCCGTCCGTTACAGATCTTATTGACTCAAAATAATGTTCGTCAACTCAACATGGTCGGCGACATTCACAGAACCGCTAAGCACTACCATTTCCAGCACTCCGTAGCGAAATAAACGCATTAATAATTCCAGATCGATACTGCACTATGGCATGCAGGACCCCTGGACCGGCAACCGTATTCCTGACGACAAGTTAGGCAAGAACTGCCAGATTCTCTATATTGAGAACGGCACTCACAACGATGCCATCGACACATGGAACGCCTCTGAG
>Ga0310695_10000704_pt1 | contig 83431 bp, 65 predicted proteins | sample RumenRJG_04DNA_FD_203882 | JGI IMG/M metagenome (GOLD analysis project Ga0310695, IMG submission 203882) | Bovine rumen microbial communities from Lethbridge, Alberta, Canada - RJG_04 (v2) (version 2) | ecosystem: Host-associated > Mammals > Digestive system > Stomach > Rumen | place: Canada...
TTCCATTCTCGACAGCAGGGTCGCCTGGCGCCTGAACTGGGGCCTTACTATAGTTATAGGCCTCATAAACGTCGTTGCTCGGAGTCACGTCCACAGGTGCCTTCCAGCGCAGGTTACCGACAGGCTGCTGACCGACAAACGGAATGCCCTTATAGGAAATAATGTTCTCCGCCTTCTTGCCGACGAAGGTGCCGTTGACACACTTGACGGCCAACGCCTTGTCGTAGTTGCCGTTCGTAATCTTCTTGTTGGGATACTCTGTCTCGGGTTCTGAAGGAGCAGGGTTGTCCATTTTGTCACTGCATGAAGTGAGTCCCATTGTTGTGCCGCAGACGAGTGTGGCGGCAAGCATACTTTTTTTCAATTTTCTCATGATTACAATAATTTTTGGGTTAATATTACATAGAAAAGTATTGCAAAATTAGTAATATCCCCCAAAAAAAACATCACGGCCCATGCCCTGAGCCGTGATTTTTGATGATTACGTCACTTTTTTTGAAGATTTCGTCACTTGAGGGCTTGCTATGCCCTTCTAGTTGAGCCTTGCCCTCCGGGCGAGCCTGCTCTCGCTCGGAAGAGTCAAGCTCGCTTGGACTCTGCTCTTGCTCACTCGCAGCCTTGCCTTCCTAGCGAGACTGCTCACGCTCGGCAGAGTCCAAGCGAGCTTGGCTCTGCTCTTGCTCACTCGCAGCCTTCATCCAGACAGTCACTGACTGTCCTGTCTTGCGCTTGAAAGCTTCACGGAAGGTGTTGTAACTTCGGTAGCCACTCTCCAGAGCCAACTGCTGGGCGGTGATGGAACGCTGGGAAGCAACAGCCTCGTGATAGAGACTGACGAAATGATTGATTCGTAAATCGTTAATATAGGCATTGTAGTTAATGCCTATACTGGAAAAATATTGGCTGAGATAGGAACGGTTGGTACCAATAGCTTTTGCAAGTTTGAGAAGGTTAAGTTCGTGCTGTAGGTAGAGCTGTTTGTCGATGCAATGCTGTTGTAGCAATAATTCAATGCTGTTGCGAATGGATAATGGAAGGGCGTTGTCTTCCACATTTTCTGTGGTGACAAATTCCTCTTCCTCATCATTAGTGGACATGCTCAGGTCGCTCAGCGTTTCCACGCGCCACAGGAGGTAGCAGATGAGAACAATGGCAAGCGCCTGAGAGACATATTCGTAAACAGGCAGCCCGTAGCCACCCACATAAAAGTCGGACGCAATAAAAATAACGGCCAACACCAGGAAGCTCTGCCACACCTCCTTATGCTCCAGGTCGGCATAGTTGTCGCGCAGCCAACGGCCGTATCGTCTGACCTCACGTACCATATATATAATCAAGCCTATACTCAATAGAAGGAAATAGATACGTATCAACGGCATCAAGGCATCGCTACGGCTGATAACACCCCATGCCATTCCGGCAATGGGTGGAGCTAACATTAAGGAAACAGGCCATAGCGGTCGATGACGGTCTTGCAGCATTGCCAACAATACGACAATCTCCAAGGGGAAAAACGTCAGACAGTCGAGCAAACTGCCAATAAGACCGAATAACACGACGTCATCGCTTGAAGACAGGAAATAAGTCGGCAAATACCAAACATGACCCAAGGCTATGCAGGCAAAGAACACAGCAACCCAACGGCGCAGACGGACAGGTGGCGTGATGTCAGGAGCGAAAGCATTACCCCGACGCAGCAACAGATAACAGCTGGCTATCAAGGCCATCACTGTCACTCCCGCGTAAAACATAATAAAGAAAATATCTTCCCGTATCTGATCGTACATGATTGTTTTATTTCAACAGTTTCCTATCTTCATTCCCTTCCAGCACCTGCATCTGCTGAATGGCTATCTGATTGAGTTTGACAAGACGTTCTCCCTGTGGCACTCCGTCATTGATCAGTACGGCATTGATATTCTCCATATTCGAGAGGCAGATGAGTTCGTTAATGGAAGCATAGTCACGAATGTTTCCTTTTAGTTCAGGATGGGCTTCACGCCATTGCTTGGCTGTCTGTCCAAACATCGCCACATTAAGCACTTCCGCTTCCTCTGCATAGATGATGCTGGCCTGTGCCTGTGTCACCTCTTCAGGAATGAGATTCTGCTTGATGGCATCCGTGTGAATGCGGTAGTTGATTTTGGACAGCTCACGCTTCGCTGTCCATCCAAGTTGCTTTTGCTCCTCGTCTTTCAGCCTTTGGAACTCACGTATCAGATATACCTTGAACTCTGGGCTTATCCACATGGCAAACTCAAAGGCAATGTCTTTGTGGGCGTATGTGCCACCATAACGCCCTGCCTTTGAGATAATACCGATGGCATTAGTCTTCTCTGTCCACTCTTTGGCACTGAGACGGAAACGGTTCAATCCGGCCTGAGATTTAATTATGTCGAATTCGGCACAATTAAAATTCAGATTCATCAACCGCTCCCATATTCCAAGGAACTCTATGGTGTTGCGATTGCGTAGCCAATTGGAGAAGAAAAACTCACCATCCTTAGCCTTCAACATGTCTGTTAGGCTGATGTAGTCATCTTCATTCTGCCTAATGACCGTTATCTGCGTATTCTGTACTGTTATCTTTGCCATATTGTCTGCTGTTTTACAAACTTTGCGCCGCAAAGTTAATCATTTTCTACCAATTATAGGCAACTTGCCATATCAAATAAAGTGAAGACACCAGTTTTTACCTCATTTTAGCCTCAAATTAGAAAAAGTGCAAAAAGACGAGCGGAAGTGTTGCAAATCGTCACTTCCGCCCGACTAATATCGCTCGTTATATTTACAGGTGAAGGAATTTACCCTACAAATGGAGGCCGAGGCCCAGCATGTAACAGCGTGCCTGTCCCCCTGTTATTTTAACAGCGTGTAACAGCGTGCCTGTCCCCCTGTTATTCCATAAGAACATGTACACCTGCAAAAGACATGAAAAAAGGCCGCCATCCGAAGGGGACTTTCGGATGGCGGCGCAAAACCCGTCGGCCAGCAGTACAAAGTACAACACTAATCCTTACCCCTTTTCATCATCTGCCGACGGGCCTTACTCAAAGAGAGAACTGTAAGGAATCGTTATGTTCAGCGCACTATCCGCTTCTTGCCGTTCTGGATATAGACGCCTTTGGCAGGAGTGGCAGAGAGGCGGCGGCCTTGAAGGTCGAAGATGGCACCGTCGCTATTGAGGGTGTTTGACTTGATGCCCTGAATAGATGTAGCAGACTGGTATATCACCTCGCCATGCACCTCACAGGCCACGAGGCTATTGTAATTGCCTTGAAGCGGCAGCATACCGAAGAAATCCATCGTTGCGCCTACCCCTTCTATCCACGACAAGTTCCCTATGACAAACGGCTCGTCATCCTTATCTGGCTGCTGTGCCTGAAAATCATAGCGGTTGACGCTCTTGCCATTCACCTCAACAGCGCTGATAGCCTGGGTTACCAACTCGATAGCATTCATGTGAAACACATCGCCCACCTCACAACCAAAGTCGTACAGAAGTGCTGGCTCTTCAATCGATGATTCTTCTTTATAAGGGAAGAAACAATACACCTTCTTGTTTTCCTCAAAGAGTGCGCCCTCATACTGGCGTTCACCGTCACCGTACCTATTCTCAGAATACATCTTCAGACAATCCTTACCTGCTACCACTGTATCACCCTCAAGCGTGTAGTGGTAGTCATACACATACTGATAGGTGTCATGATGGTAAGTCCACTTCTTTCCTTGTTCCACCAGAGGGCGATAACCGTCCTGTGCAAAAGACGCCAAAGGCATCATAGCCAACATAAGTAAAAACTGTTTCATAAGCGTTACAATTTTAGTTTGACATTCTATCTATATAAACCGCGGAATGAGTGAAGTACTGCAAAAGTTCGCGATTATTTATCTATTATTAACATCCCATCTCTTCTCTGCTCGTTTCGTCTCTGTATTCTTCAAATCACGATAAGCACGGCGGATGGCCTTTCCTCCGAAAGAGTAGGATACGGTCAGGCCGATGCTGTGTGAATGATGATTCACATGGTCGCACTCTGTCCGTCTTTCATAATACGACTCAGCATCTGTCACATGCTGACGGAAGGGATCGTCTGCTACCAATGATAGTTTCAGGCGGTCGCTGAGCATTGAATAGCGCAGGGCGAAACAGAAACGACTGTAACTGTCATATCTTCTAAGTCCCACGTATTGCTTTATCCATTGGTTATAATGGGCACTGAACATCAGTGTACGCTGACGGTTCAGGAACAAGTCTGCAGAAAGTCTGAATCTGCCTCCCCATCCGTAGATATCCGGTCTTGAATCATCGGACGGTAGCCATGCGTTATAGTAATTAATATCGGATTCTGCCTGGACATTCAGTTGACTGACAGGTCGCACCTGGTAACTGAGACTGATACCTGTACGGTCAGAACTGAAACAGTTTTCAGGAAATACAGTTCTTGTATAATTGCCATGTCCAGAGAAAAGGAGGATGGAGTTCCATTCCACCTGATCGCTGCCATGGTGGAAATAGGCTACTACGCTGAGTCCTTTTCTATGGTGATAGCCCAGTTCGATATTGCTGGTATAACTTGGCATCAGGAACGGTGATCCGGAAGAACAATCCATAGGAGATGTAAAGGTGCGCGATGGGTTCAAATCGTAGAAGTTTGGGTGTTGAATACTCATTCCCCACTGTATCCCCCACTGATGTCCCATGGTTGTTTGATAATTCAAACTGACAGATGGCAACAGACGGTCAGTTGACTGATGGAGACCATCATCTTGTTGAAAAGGGACACCTAATTCAAAAACCCTTAACTCCGGGAGGTATTCTGCGAGAATATCAAAACTCCCGTCTTCACGATCAAATTTGGTGTGTTCATATCTTAGGCCAGCCTTTGCCGTAAAGCCTTCCCACTGTTTCATCGCAGAGAGATAGGCAGACGTGATCCTTTCTTTGTGCAGATTAGAACCCATTCGAGGTTTGTCATGATCAGATGTTGGAAGGAAGCCACCATCTTCAAAGATCATCCCGTCAGGAGTATATTCACACATGATATCTGTTATCTGCAACATATCGGACGATTCGTTATCTATCATTGTATATCCCACACCAGCATCCACTTGGACAGGCTTAAAGGGAAGCGACAGGTCAAGTTTCAACGAATGGATTTTATATTTCAGACTACTCTCGCTCAACATGGACTCTATCTCCTGAAAGGATTTCCCGATAGACAAGTCCTTTGACTCGCCACTAAGTTTTGAGATGTAGTCGTCTACCTTATAATAATAGTTATAGGTCAGGCTCAGCAGTCTGCCTTTGTCATCCATCTTCCAATCGCTATAGGCGGTGAGGCTCATCGAGTAATTACCGTTGTGGCGCTGTGTTGTGCGGGAATGGATCTCGTAGGTGTCGAATGACAGCATGTTATCGATAGTGGTGGATGGCCGCTGGGTCTGATAGGAGACGAATGTACCTAACTCCAGGCGGTTATGAGGCTGATAGCGCAGTATGGCGTTCGTCCTCAAATCCTTATTCAGCGTCTCTGTCCTGCTGGCAGGTATCCTGATGTAGGAATCCACGAACTTCAACATCCTGTCGCTGGCAGTAGTCTCCCTTCCACCATCTGCGCCTATGGAGATGTCGACCTTCTTTGAAGCATAACTCAGGGTTCCCCCAAGACGACCGCTCCAATCTTCGCTTGTTACTAACTGCCCATTCAGGTCTCCCCTCCAGCCATTAGACTTGCCTCGCTTCGTGACAATATTGATATAGCCGTTGCCTGCATCAGTCTGGTATCTGCCAGAAGGGGTAGAGACAACCTCGATACGCTCAATGTTCTCAGATGGCATGGTCCACAGTCTCTGTCTGATCGTCTCATCATCAGGCAGCATCCTGCCATTGAGCATAAATACGGCCTGTCCCTTTCCAAGGATGCTGGCATGACTACCAGCCATTGTGACCATAGGCACACGGCCCATCAGTTCAATAGCATTCTGGCCTTTGGCAAAGGGGTCGTTGGCCACAATGTATTGCAGCCGCCCCACCTCATGACGGATAATCGGGGCCAGGCCGCTGACAGTAACATCATTCAGATGGTAATCCCTTGTCTGCATACGGATGGTACCGACTTGAGCCACTGGCATGATGCGCTCCATGGTCTTGAAGCCAATGCTACTGATACGAGCCCTGACCCGTCCTGATGCAGCACAGGGGATGACAAAGTCACCGGCCTCATTGCTGACACCTCCGCCAATCATGGCGGAGTCTGCAGGATGATAGAGTATGATGTTGGCAAAAGGTACTGGATGCCCCTGCTCGTCGATAAGTTTTCCTATCAGACGATGGTCGGACTTCTGAATACATTCCACGAAGATTCTGTTACCCCTGTAAGTAATCGTCATCGGGTAGAAACCAATGACAGCACGGATAGCATCGTCAAGAGACAATCGCTTAAAACTGCAAGTGACAGTAAAATCCTCCAGTTCGTCGTAGATGAAATAGATCGTCTGACTGTTACTGGCATTATTCAGGTCTTCAAGTACCTTCGACAGCGACTCTTTATGGTAACTGCGAGTAATTCTGGACTTGGCGCTCATGGTGGTGGCAACAAGACAGAGCAACAGGATGGTAATAATCTGTTTCATGGTTTATTCGACAAATAGTTGACTGTCTTTAACCGTGACATGGATGCGGTTGAACTGATTAAACGTCTCGATGATTTCCTCTAACGGCATTTGTTTGTCCCAGGTAAAAAAGAGACGGGTGTGCTGGACCTCTTCGCTTTTATATATTACCTTATAATTATAATAGGTGGCTATTTCGCCGAGTATCGCCTTCAGTTCTGCATTCTCATAAACGACAGGCTTCAGCATGGTACTGTCATTCTCTGAGAGTTGTGTATTTGAGATGGTTGGCTGTACTGTTTCAGACTGAGATTGCCTGGCTCGTGATGTAGACTTCACAAGTTGTACTGCAGCAAAGGCAATGCCTGAGAGCATCAGCACTCCAATGAATATGGCAGCCGTCTGCAGCCATCGGCGACTCCGACGACTGGTGCTGTTGACGGGTGAATGTCGTGGACGAAGCAGGGCTGTAACATGCGCCATCTCATCGTAATACCGCTTACATTCGTCGCACTCGGCCATGTGGCGTTCGCATTCGGATATGACCTGTGGATCAGTCTCTCTGTCAAAGAGATCGACCACTATGCTCTTGAATTCCATACAATCCATTGTTAATGACTTTTAAGGGTTATACTTACGTTACGGAAGAACGTACTTCCCGTCTGATCTTATCTATTCCATATTGAAATCGCGACTTGACCGTCGTGAGTGGCAGGTCAAGTATCTCTGCTATCTCACGGAAACTCTTGTCGCCATAGAACCTCAGTCGGATTACCTCTCCCTGCTCTTCCGGGATCTTGGCCAACAGTCGGCTGATGCGGCAGAACTCTTGTTCAAAGTCTTCTTGGACAGAGTCTGATATTTCAGCCTGGCCGTCGAGTGTGACGAAACTTACATGTCCCAACTTTCTCTGGCGACTGATGCAGAGATTCGCCAGTGACCGGTAGAGGTAGGACGTGAGGTTTTGAATGTCGTGGCTACTCTCTCGCAGTCGTTGGTGCAGGCGGATAAACACATCCTGTACAGCATCTTCAGCATCGTCTCTGTTGCCCAGCCGATAGCAGGCATATTGCAGAAGCCTGAGACGTTCAGCCTCCATCAACTGATCTAATTCCTGATTCTTTTTTCTGATACTCAACAGTCTCATGGAAGGTGCCTTTTTACTTTTATGACGCAAAAATAAGGAAAAAGACGTAAATAGGAGAAAGAAAATACAAAAATGTACAAAGAGCCACCCATTGCTGAGTGGCTCTTTATGATGGATGGGCTTAGTTCTACGTCAGAACTTGATAACACCCTGTACGGGCTCAGAGGGCTCTATGGGGGCGGAGTCGGTATGATCGGCGTAGTTGCCACCAGCCTGAGAGTTGATGCTGTCGAGAATCTCACGGGTTCGCTTATAGGTCGGCGTCTGCTCTACGGCAGAGATGACATCATCGTTGTCGAGGTCTTCGGGACGGAACAGATAGATGTTCGGACGACGCTTATAGCGCTTCGTGGCACCCTCGCCGCCATAATAACGGTTACGACGGTCCTGACGCTCAGCGGCCTTCTCCTGCTCGGCAGCGATGCGGTTGATGTCTTCCTGACTCTGTTTCTTCAAGTGACCGTTCATACCGTCGATGCTCTCGATACCGAAGCCGGTAGCGAGGATGGTGACCTTCACCTTCTTGCCCAGTTCGAGGTCGGTGGCAAGACCCCACTTGATCTCGAAGTCGTTGCCGAACTTGGCCATGAAGTCGTTCACGTCATTCATCTCCTCCATCATCAGCGACTGCTGGCCGTCCTTCGAACCAGCGAAAGAGATGGAGAGCAGGATCTTCTTGGCGTTGAAGACATCGTTATCGTTGAGCAACGGAGAGTTCAAGGCGTCTTCAATGGCTTTCTTCACACGGCCCTCGCCCTCGCCATAGCCTGTAGACATAATCGCCACACCACCGTCCTTGAGAACGGTCTTCACATCGTTGAAGTCAAGGTTGATGAGTCCGTGTACGGTGATGATCTCCGCGATGCTCTTAGCAGCCACGGAGAGCGTATCGTCGGCCTTGCCGAAGGCATCGAGCACGGAGAGTTCGGGATAAATGGCACGCAGGCGCTCGTTGTTGATCACCAACAGGGCATCGACATGCTTCTGCATCTCCTCCACACCGTCGAGGGCCTGGTCGATCTTACGGTCGCCCTCAAAGCGGAAGGGAATGGTGACGATACCCACGGTAAGGATGCCCAGTTCTTTCGAGACACGGGCAATGACGGGAGCAGCACCAGTGCCAGTGCCACCACCCATACCTGCGGTGATGAAAGCCATACGTGTGCCGTCGGAGAGCATGCTACGGATGTCCTCGATGCTCTCCTCGGCGGCCAGACGGGCCTTCTCGGGCTTGTTGCCTGCGCCGAGGCCTTCCTTACCTAACTGCAGATGAACAGGCACAGGCGAGTCGTTGAGTGCCTGATTATCTGTGTTGCAGAGTACGAACGTGACATCATGGATGCCCTCACGATACATATGGTTGACGGCATTGCCACCACCGCCACCGACACCAATCACCTTGATGATACTGTGATCCTGCTCGGGTGCTCCGAAATCCAGAATCTGAATATTATTATCTCCCATTTACTAAATTTTTTATTCTTCCTCAATCATTGACTTGCCAAACTTCTTGATGCCCTTGATGGCCTTATTCCAGAAACTGTTCTCACGCTTCTCTGCTGCGATGCGTTCACGCTCTGCCTCTTCCTCCTCTCGCTTGATGCGCTCTTCTTCCTCCTGCTGACGGCGCTTCTCCTCGTCGGCAGCCTTCTTCTCGCTCTCAGTACGGATGACGCCCTGAGGGATCTCGCTGGCCTGACGAGGCTGACGGGAATCAGCAGCGGGAGCAAAGGGTTCCTTCTTCGTGCTGAAGAGGTCGCCATTGGGGTCGACGCCATCACCGGCACAGTTGATATCTCCCTTCACCAGCAGTCCAAGCACTGTATTCATCATGCCGTTATGAGACTTGATGTCCTCGTTGTTGGAGAGGATGGTCTGGGTGACGAACTTCGCAACACGGATCTTCTCGACATGAGTATGATTCGTGAATGCCTGCTCGATATTCTTCATGTTCGAACCGCCACCAGTGAGAATGATACCACCCAACAGTTTATCATAGTACTCAGAAGGCACCTGGAACCATACATTCTCTACGATTTCCTCCAGGCGGCCCTCGACAATCTCGATAAACTTACGACTCTCTATCTGACGCTCAGTGTCGATGGAGTACTTCAGGTCGTTATCGATGTCATTGTTGTCGGTAAAGGCCGAGGCATATTTCAGTTTCATGCGCTCAGCATCGCTCTCCTCCATCTGCAGGGTGGCAATATCCTTGGTGATGTTATTACCTCCGAGGGGGATGACGGCGAGATGGCGCAGGATGTTCTTCGAGTAGACGGATACGGTGGTCGTATCAGCGCCCAGGTCGACAAGCACACAGCCAGAGCGTTTCTCAGCCTCGGTGAGCACGCTGTCGGCGAGTGCCAGTGGGGCGAGATACATCTCTGCCACACGGATACCGGCGGTCTCGAAGCACTTGTTCAGGTTCTTGTAGAAAGCCTTCCGCTCGAGGATATTCAGGAAATTGCCTTCGAGACGTGTGGCCTGGATGCCTACGGGGTCGAGTTGCAGTTGCGAGCCCACCTTGTATTCCTGCACGGCTGCGTCGAGAATCTCCTGATCCTGATAGGTCATGCTACGATTGGCATCCATCAGTTCGATGACCATATCTTGTGTGACAATGGTCTCACTGGGCAGATCTTTGGTGATGATGTTACGGACACTACGGATAGACTGTCCGCCGACACCGACGTACACCTGAGTAATTTCAGTCTTGAGTTGGTTTTCCAGCTTCTTGATAATGCTGGTAAGGCATTGGGCGGTCTTGTCGATGTTGTAGACCACACCCTTTCTGATGAAAGAGGACGAACTCTCCTTCACAACGGCCAATACATTGATGCTGCCGTCGAGGTTCTTCTGTCCAGCGATACCGGTCATCTTGGATGATCCGAGTTCGATTGCTACGATAAATTCCTTTGCTGCCACCATATATATATACTTTGAACTTTGAACTTTAAACTTTGAACTTTATGATTACTTTTCCTTTTTTTACTTTTTTACTTTCTTGCAGATAATCTGATTGTCGAATTCGACATTGATGTATGAGTATTTGTTCCATCCTGCCTTGTTCAGACCATAGAGATAGAACTTGCGCATACGCTCCAGTTTCTTGTCTACACCATTGGGCGAACCAATATAGATAATGTGGTCGCCAACCCGCGGCACCAGTTCCACCGTCAGGTCGGGCAGCACATTGATCTGCACGACCTGGTTCTGCCAGAACTTGTCCTGCATGATGAAATTAGCCACGCGGCTCAGATACGACTGAGCATACTTCCGGCTGATATGCCCCGTAGCGACAATGAGGTCGTTGACATAACGGTTCTCTGGCATCACATTGGCGTGGGAGTCGATGTAGTAGTTCTCGCCGTTATCGGCCATCACCTTAACAACAGGCACCCGCTGCCGAACCTGGATGCAGACATGACCACTCTGCGTCTTGTAACACTCAGCCCTCTCGACAAACGGACTTTTCTGGAGGGTTTCTTCTATCTGTCGGGCATTGATGTCCTGCATGGGCAGCGAGAGAGGATAGACCTTCTCCTGCCTCAACATCTTGCTGATTTCATCGGCCGTCAGGAAACCATCCACAATGTTCTGCTCTATATCCGTCTTCACCTCCGTACAGTGAGTGACAGCCGCATCCGGCTTATTGAAAGCCGTGACAGCCATCACCAGGTAGCCGGCAATGACAACGTCGCAGAGGACAATGAGAGACTTTTTCCAGTTGACAGTCATATAGTGATTTACGATTTACTGATCTATTTGTTTTTGCTCTTGAGGATTGTGGTGATTTGCGGGACCATATTGTCCAGGTCGCCAGCACCTAAGACGACAAGCACCTCAAACTCATGGGTCTTGACATAGTCGAGCACCTGGGCCTTTTGGATCATCTCTTTCTTAACACCCTCTTTCAGATTGTCATAGATGAGTTGTGAGGTCACACCCTCAATGGGCAACTCACGGGCCGGGTAGATCTCTGTAAGGACGACCTCATCTAACTGGCTCAGCGCCTCGGCAAAGTCTTTATAGAAGTCACGAGTACGAGTATACAGGTGGGGTTGGAAGATGGCCGTGATGTGCTTGTCTTTATACAACTCACGGATGCTCTTGGCACTCTGGTAGATTTCCTTCGGGTGATGAGCATAGTCGCTCAGGAATACCAGGTTCCCTGTCTTGATCTTAAAGTCGAAACGACGGTCCACACCACCATAGGTCTTCATGCCATAGCGCAACTCTTCGGCCGTACAACCATTCAACTGTGCCATAGCCATCGCAGCGATGCCATTCTCAATATTGATGGGAATAGGCTGTCCAAGTTCCACATCCTTCACACTCTCAATGGGTGAGATAAAGTCGAAGGTAATACCGCCATTGACGACACGGACATTCTCTGCGTGGAAGTCGCCCTCGCTAAGGCTGTAATCATAGCGTCTCACCCCGTCCTGCAGGTTCTCCTTCATCTCCAGTCCACGATGGATGATCAGCGCACCACCTGGATGGATCAGTTCCGAATAGTGACGGAAACTCTCAAGATAGGCCTCCTTAGTACCATAAATATCAAGATGATCAGGATCGGTGGATGTGATGACACTCATCCAAGGACGCAGCCAATGGAACGAACGGTCGAACTCATCAGCCTCGATAACCACAAAGTCGGAATCGGACAGGATATAGTTGGTACCATAGTTCTTCGAGATGCCACCCAGGAAGGCGTTGCAGTCAAGATGGCTTTGGTGCATGATATGGGCACACATCGTAGAGGTGGTTGTCTTTCCATGAGTGCCAGCCACACAGAGTCCTTTGTGAGACTGTGTGAGGAAGCCAAGTACCTGAGCCCGCTTCTGGATCTCGAAGCCGTTCTCACGGAAGAAACAGAGTTCGCGATGACTCTCTGGGATAGCAGGGGTATAAATAACGAGACAACTCTCACGTCGTTTACAGGCAAAGGGTATCTCGTCTACATTCTCCTCATAATGAATCAGCATACCTTCCTTCTCCAGATGGCGCGTCAAGTCGGAGGGGGTCTTGTCGTAGCCCGCCACGACAAGTCCCTTCTTCAGGAAATAGCGGGCGATGGCACTCATGCCAATGCCGCCAGCACCAATGAAGTAGACCGCTTTAATATCTTTAATCATATTTACAATTTTGCTAATTTGACGACCTCTTTGGCGATGATCTCTGCAGAGTCGGGCAACGCAAGTTTCTTCACGTTCTCACTCAGAGTCTTCAGTCGCTTTTCATCCACCACAGTTCTGATGGCCAATTCGAGCAGGACATCAGGGGCCTCAGCATCTTTCACATAGAGGGCTGCCTCCTTATGAACTAAGGCCATGGCGTTCTTCGTCTGATGGTCTTCGGCCACATTCGGACTGGGCACGAGGATCACGGGTTTGCCGATGAGACAGAATTCGGAAATACTACTAGCCCCAGCCCGGCTGATGACGAGGTCGGCAGCGCGATAGGCACTACCCATGTCGGCAATGAAGTCCGTCACTTTCAGGTTCGGGATGCTCTCCCCCTTCAACCGTTCGGCAATCTCGGCACTGTAATATTTACCCGTCTGCCAGAAGAACTGGATGTCGTTCGCCTTAACAAGGTCAAGATGTCGGAGTACACTCTCGTTGATGGTACGTGCACCAAGGCTTCCGCCCACCAGAAGGACAATCTTCTTATCAGGATCAAATCCGAGGTTACGGGCAGCCTCTTCACGGGAAAGTTTCGTGTCAAGCAGTGACTGGCGCACAGGATTACCTGTCAGGATAATTCTGTCGGCAGGGAAGAAACGCTCCATACCTTCATAGGCTACGCAGATCTTTGAAGCCTTGGCAGCCAACTGCTTGTTAGCCAAACCCGCATAACTGTTCTGTTCCTGAATGAGCGTCGGGATACCCAAACTATTCGCAGCGCCAAGAGCAGCACTGCTGGCATAGCCACCCACGCCAACAGCCACATCAGGCTTAAAATCACGCAAGATCTTCTTGGCGAGCCACTTACTCTTCAGATAGTCAATCGCTACACCTATGTTGGCTGGTTTCCACAAAGGCCGGAAGAACCCCCGTATGGGCAGGCCTTCAATCTCATAGCCTGCTGCGGGCACACGCTGCATCTCCATACGGCCCTGGGCTCCGATGAACAGGATGGTCGCATCGGGACACAAGTCCTTGATGGCATTGGCAATAGACACGGCTGGGAATATATGGCCGCCAGTACCGCCTCCACTGATGATGACTCTTAATGCTTTGCTCATACCTTATTTATATATTGCGTGCAAAATTACAAATTATATTTCTTTTAGCGTCATTTTATCGCTCTTTTTTTTCGCAGAACGGCTTACACTTAATATGGCTCCGATATAAGCGCAGTTGATGATGGTAGAAGTGCCACCTCTGGAGATGAGTGGCAGCGGTTGTCCCGTCACAGGGGCAATACCCACAGCCACCATCATATTGAACGAAGCCTGGATGACAAGCATCAGTGCCAGTCCGAGCACGAGGAAGGCCGGAAAGTTGTTGTCGCAGCGGCTGGCAATACGGGCTGCGCGGAAGAGCAGCACGATATATAGCAGCACGACGAAACCGGCTCCGATGATACCCAGTTCCTCAATGATGATCACGAAGATGAAATCACTAAAGGCCTGTGGCAGGAAGTCGCGCTCGATAGACTTCCCAGGTCCTTTGCCAATGATGTTGCTATTGACAATCGCAATGTTGGCATGTGCTACCTGTGCATCCTTGTCAAGGTCATAGTCCTGCGGAGCAACGTATTTGGAATTGAGTTTCTTATCAATGCGATTCTTCCATGTGGCAAAACGATGGAGAAGTGAACTGCTCTTCTTCGTACTTTTCTCCGTCTTACCATTAGCGATGGTCTCCGTCTGCGTCTCCGCAGGATCACTATTCTCCATGGTTCCAGCAAAGAAGATCAGTCCAATGAAAAGAGCAATGACCAACACAGCACCTGCCATGAGTTTCCCCAACTGCACAAACGGCACACGTCCGATAAACATCATCAGGAATACAACCGCCATGATGAGGGCTGCTGTGGACAGATTCTCCAGTCCGATAAGAAAGATGAAGGGGATAACGACCCAGAGAATGAACTTGAAGGCCCGCTTATCGGCTCCATCCTCCCGTTGCAGGGCGCTGAGAATCTGCGCCGTCACAAGTACCATCGTACCCTTTGCGATCTCCGAGGGCTGGAACTGGAATCCGAAGAGGCTGATCCAACGTCCAGCGTCGTTGGTCCTCTCGCCAAAGAACAGTACCCACAGCAACATAATAGCCGACACAACGAGCAAGGCTGGCGTCATCAATTTAAAGAAGCGGCACGGTATGTTCAGGATAAAAATAGCCACCGCCACCCCCATAATAATCTTCCCAGAGTGACCGATAATTGGCGACAGGTAATTCTGGCTCTTATACGTCAGAGAACTCGAGGCGGAAAACACCTCGACTATACTGATAAGGCACAGGAAGAGCAGTACCATCCAAATGACCTTATCACCCTTAAACAAATTACCTATCCTTAAATTCATCGAGAGATTGACTGATTTACAATTTAATGAATTACAATTTAGAGATTTCTCACAAGTTCCTTAAACTGTTCTCCCCGATCCTCCATGTTCTTGAAGAGGTCGAAAGAAGCACAGCATGGGCTAAGCAACACTGTCTCACCAGGACTTGCCAACTCATAGCAGGCAGCCACGCAGTCCTTCATCGAGTGAGTGTCACGAACAGGAATACCCAGTGCGTCGAAATTATCGTGCAATTTCTGATTATCTGCACCGAGGTAAACGATTCCGGAGCACTTCTCTTTTACCAAAGGTATGATGGGAGCATAGTCATTGCCCTTGTCCTTGCCGCCAATAATGAGCACGACTTTTGTCTTCATAGCCTCTAAAGCATACCAACAGGCATCGACATTAGTAGCCTTTGAGTCGTTGATATATTGTACACCACGCACCATGCAGACCTTCTCCAGACGATGTTCCACACCTGGGAAGTCGCTCAGGCTCTTGCGGATTTCCTCATTCTTGATGCCAGCCACCTTAGAGGCAACACCAGCGGCAAGTGAGTTATAGATATTATGCTTGCCTGTCAGACTCAGACTCTCCTGTTCCATATTAAACGGCTCCGGCCTCTCAATCTTATATTGGCCCTCCTCGATATAACCTATGACACCCTTCTCTTTCAGTTCTGAGAACGGATACTGGATGGCCTTAATGTCATACCTCGTCAACTCCCGTTTGATAATCGGGTCGTCAGCCCAGTAGATAAAAGCATCCTGAGGTGTCTGGTTCTGGATGATACGCATCTTGGCATCTACATAATTCTGCATCTTGAAGTCGTAACGGTCCAGATGGTCTGGCGTGATATTGAGCAAGATGGCGATATTTGCACGGAAGTCGTACATATTATCCAATTGGAAAGAACTGAGTTCGATGATATAGTACTCATGCGGATCTTCTGCCACTTGCAGAGCCAACGAATTGCCGATATTACCTGCGAGGCCGGCATCATAACCCGCCTCCTTGAAAATATGGTAGATCAGTGACGTCGTCGTGGTCTTACCGTTAGAGCCTGTGATACAGATCATCTTCGACTGTGTATAACGACCTGCGAACTCTATCTCACTGATGATATGGATGCCTTTCTCTTCAACCTTCTTCACCATTGGCGCCGTCTCAGGGATACCCGGACTCTTGATAATCTCGTCAGCGTTCAGGATCTTCGCTTCCGTATGCTGGCCTTCCTCCCACTCGATATGGCGGTCGTCGAGCATTTTCTTGTATTTATCAGCAATCTTCGACATGTCCGATACGAACACGTCAAAGCCTTCTTTCTTCGCAAGCACGGCTGCTCCAGCACCGCTCTCTCCTGCTCCTAAAATCACAATCCTTTTCATTTCTTCAATCTTACAAAGTAATCATAATACTCTATTCTTAATTCTCAATTAACGCATCTTAAGCGTTATAATCGTCAGAGCCGCCAGGATAATAGACATAATCCAAAAGCGGATGGTGATCTTCGACTCATGGAAAGGACGATTAGGCCAGCCTTTTAAGATATAATGACTGGTGGTGTCGAGTTGTGAGTCGAGTTTACGGAAGTTATCATGGATGGGGGTTGCACGGAACACGCGGACCCGACGTCCCTTCTTCTTCTGAATCTTGAACCACTGCGTCTGGATGATCACACTCAGGCTCTCCATGAAGAAGATGCCGCATAGAATCGGCAGTAACAATTCCTTATGAATAATAATGGCACAAACACCGATGATGCCGCCGATAGTCAGCGAGCCAGTATCGCCCATGAACACCTGAGCGGGGAAGGCATTATACCAAAGGAAACCTACCATCGCACCTATAAAGGCACAAAGAAACACCACCAACTCCTCAGAGTGTGGGATATACATGATGTCGAAATACGAGGCATAACCAATATGCGAGGACACATAGGCCAAGATGCCCAAGGCTACACCGATGATGGCAGAATTGCCTGCACACATACCATCCATACCGTCGTTGAGGTTCGCACCGTTGGAGACGGCCGTCACCACAAGAATGGTCATGAGGACAAACAATACCCAACCTGCAGCCACCTTGTTCTTACCCAAGAAGCCCATGACATCGGAATAGTTCAGATTATGGTTCTTGATAAACGGAATCGTCGTATGCAGCGATTTCACGGCCTCTTTCTTATGCTTCACCACAATCTCCTGATTCTGCTCCTGCACGTTGATATTCTCCCTTACCACAGCGTCAGGACTCAGCCAGAGCGTCAGTCCTACGATGAAACCTATACTCACCTGTCCTACAATCTTGTATTTCCCTTTCAGGCCTTCCTTGTTACGACGGAAAATCTTGATATAGTCATCGAGGAATCCTAAGAAACCCAGCCAGACAGTCGTGACGACCATCAGGATGATATAGATGTTTCGGATACGGCACAGCAGCAGTACCGGCACCAAAATGCTAACAATGATGATGATGCCACCCATCGTCGGTACCCCCTTCTTCTCAACGCCAAAGGGGTCGATACTTGGATCACGCTCCGTCTCGAAGATCTTTCTGCGCTTCATCCACTTGATGAACCTCTCACCAAACCAAGCAGAGATGAGTAGCGCCAGAATCAGTGTCAGCAAGGCACGAAACGAGATATAGGACCACATGTGTGAGCCAGGAATATTATACTGCTCTAAGAACCTAAAGAAATAGTAAAGCATATTTTATTTTCGATTTATTACCCAATTCTCTAATTCTCAAATCCTTGATAAGACTATTTCGTAATCCCAAAAATCTCGCGGACCACCTCCTTGTCGTCGAAATGGTGCTTCACGCCTTTGATTTCCTGATAGTCCTCATGTCCTTTGCCGGCAATCAGGATGACATCGCCTTTTTCTGCCATCAGACATGCGGTACGGATAGCCTCACGACGATCGATGATACTGATTACCTTTTTCATCTGACGTGCATCAAGGCCTGCCAGCATATCGTTAATAATATCCTGCGGTTCTTCGAAACGGGGATTGTCAGAAGTGATAATGACGCGGTCGCTCTGCTTCACAGCCTCTTGTGCCATCAGCGGACGCTTACCCTTGTCCCGATTACCACCTGCGCCACAGACGGTAATAACCTTTCCTTTGCCGTCGAGGACCTCGTGGATGGCATTAAGCACATTCTCAAGAGCATCGGGAGTGTGGGCATAGTCAACAATAGCAGTATAACCCTCAGGAGAGCGAACCGGTTCCAAACGACCGCTAACGCTCTTCAATGTACTGAGAATGAGCAGGATATCATCTGGATTCTTACCTAGCATCACAGCAGCGCCATAGACAGCAAGCAAGTTGCTCACATTGAATTTTCCTATGAACTGCACACCCACCTCCTTGCCATTGATGTCGAGATACATGCCTTCAAAGTGACATTCGATGAGTTTCGCCTTGAAATCAGCCATACTACGGGTGGAGTAGGTCTTAACCTCTGCCTGACAGTTCTGTACCATAAACAGCCCGTTCTTGTCGTCAGCATTGGTGATGGCGAAAGTATCCTTTCCGAGTCCGTCGAAGAAAGCCTTCTTTGCATCGCGGTAGTTCTCGAAAGTCTTATGATAATCCAAGTGGTCGCGCGTCAGGTTGGTGAAGATGCCGCCTGCAAAATGCAAGCCACCGATACGTTTCTGAGCAATAGCATGGCTGCTGCACTCCATAAAGGCATACTCACAACCGGCATCGACCATCCGAGCCAGAAGCCTGTTCAGTTCTATAGGGTCTGGTGTGGTATGGTCGGCGGCAACGGCTTCGTCCTCGATATAGTTGCAGACTGTGGAGAGAAGGCCGCACTTATGACCGAACTTGCGAAACATATTATATAATAAGGTGGCAATAGTGGTCTTACCATTAGTTCCTGTGACACCCACCAGTTTTAACTTGTCCGACGGATTACCAAAGAACTGTGTAGCCACCTCGCCGACACAGTCTTCTGTCGACTCTACAGCAATATAAGTGACACCTGGTTCCCGCTTGTTAGGGAAGTATTCACATAATACTGCCACAGCACCTTGCTCAATGGCCTTCGGGATAAACTTATGACCATCAGTCTGAGTGCCAGGAATGGCCACAAAAAGATGCCCAGCCTCAACACGACGGGAGTCGATGTTCACGCCTGTAATCTCGATGTCTGCATCACCGAGCAGATTGAGCACTTCTACATTCTTCAGCAGTTCGTTCAGTTTCATATCTTTCTATTTTTCACTTTTTCATTTTTTACCTTTTCACTTCTTCTATCGCTCCATCACCAACTCACACATCATTCCTTGTTTGACGGCTGTACCAGCAAAGATACTCTGCGACTTCACCTTACCACGGCCTCTCACACGGGCTTTGACACCACGACTCTCCAACTGATATACTGCATCTCGGGCACCCATGCCGACAACATTAGGTATAATATCAAGAGAGGTCTTTGGAGCATTGGTACGCTGACCTTTCAAGCCAAGACTACTCATCACATAACCAGCAGCCTCCGTGTCACCAGTTTTAACATCCGGGGTGAAACTGGACTTTTCATCTCGTGCATCGTCAACACTGAGTTTCAAGTGCTGCGCCATCACTCCTTCGGAGATACGATGGAACACGACACCACTCATACCACCACCTGAGGCGGGGAGGCCAGACTTCTTCAAACAGACGATACAGGTGTAACGAGGATTGTCTGCAGGGAAATAGCCAGCAAAACTCAACCAGTAACGGGTGGTACCCGAGTGATAACTTCCATATTGGTCTGCCACCTGCGCCGTGCCCGTCTTTCCGGCCACCTTGAAGGACCTCGAACCAGCCTTACGGCCTAAACCCTGACTCACCACATGCTCCAGAATCGTCTGCATGGTCTTGATGGTCTGTGGCTTGGCGATACGTTCCTTCAGCACCTCTGGCTCAAACTCCCTGATCACCTGTCCGTCTTTCACAAGTTGTTTCACGAAGCGAGGCTTCATCATCTTACCATTGTTGGCTATGGCGTTATAGAAACTGACGGTATTGATGGGTGCTATCTGCGTCTCATAACCAATACTCATCCAAGGCAATGTGGTCTTACTCCAATACTTAGCCCTGTCGGTCGTCTTCGTGTCTGGCATACGGATATAAGGCGGCTGATAACCTACGAGGGGAATCTTCAGGTCTTCGTGGATACCCACCCGGTACAGACCTTGGACATATTTCGTCGGATTACTGCCATAGAACTTATCGATCACGTAACTGACACCAATATTCGAACTGACCTCCAAGGCACGGGCTACATTGATGTCCTGATACCCACCACGGCGCCAGTTGTGATCTTTCATCGGACGCCCATGCATCTCCATCACACCACTGCCCGTATGGATAACATAACTGGTATCAACCACCCCATCGTCGAGAGCCACGAGGAAGGAGGCGACCTTAAACACCGATCCTGGCTCGCAACGGAAACTGATAGCCCGGTTCACCATTTCGTGATACAGTCCGTCACTACCCCTTTCCATATTGACGATGGCTTTAATATCGCCCGTCTTTACTTCCATCAGGATAGCGACGCCCATCTCACCATTAATCTCTTTCAATTCATCAATGACGGCATGCTCAGCCAAATCCTGCATACCCACATCGATGGTAGTCACGACATCGGCACCATCGATAGGGTTCAAGACGGGAATATCCATATACTTGTTCAGCACCTTCCTACGGTGCATCATACCATTGGTTCCACGGAGGATAGAGTCAAACGAGAGTTCGAGACCATACTTTGCACTGTCTTTCGCACCAAACATATCGCCAATGGTGCGCTGAGCCAATGAACCAAAGGGACGACGACGGGAGTTGAACTCCTCCCAATGGAAACCACTCCGATAGATCGGCATGTTGAAGAAGGGAAGCGTCCGCACCTCACAGAACGTATTATAATCGATACGTCGCGGCCATATGGCCCAGTGGCGGGCCCCGACCTTACCATTCTTCATCACCTTATGACGCCCTTCCTCCAGATTGCTCTTAAACTCGGCGACTGTCCGTGATGGGAATATCTGGTTCAATTCAAAGCAGATACTGTCAATCTTCTCTGTCCACAGAGAATCACGTTTCCTTACCCATGTCGTATCGTCGGAGCCCGCCTGGAAGTCCATGTATATCTTGTACTCTGGGATGCTACTGGCCATCAGTTGCCCGTCACAACTGAGGATATTTCCACGTCCAGGCTTTACGCTGACACTATCACGCTTCAACCTTGATGCCACCTCCGTCCAATACTGTTTCTTCGCCGTCATGATATAGAGGGCCTTGCCTATGACGGCAAGCCCAATCAATGTCAGGACTACTGCGATAGCGAAGTAGCGAGGCATTACTTTATCATTCCTGAACTTATTCATCTATATATATTATATAAGGTGGTTGGTCTGCGACGTGCAACAGACTGTCCTTATTCTGTTTCAATGCTTCAAGCACATGACTCTCTCGACATCTCTCCGTCAGTGTGCTGGAACACGAGAGTGCCTTGTATTTGGCGTCGAGTACCTCTTTCTCCAACTTGTCAATAGCAATGAGATCTTGCTGGCACTGGTATCTGAAAGCCACATAGACAACGGTAAAGACCACCATCAGCATAAAAAGCCATATCTGACGGCGCACCATATCAGCCGTCAGGAAGTCGCCACCAAGAATCGTACGGAGTGTCAAGGTCGGGGTCAACTTAGGATCCTCCTCCTTAGCCTGCTCCTTGATTTTCTGAATGGTCTTACGGGCCTGCTCCTTCATCTCTGCAGCCTCGTCCCTCAGGTCGGCATCTTCCTTGGACACCTGCTCCTCCACGACGGCAGGCTCCTCCACTACAGCCTCCTGCAACTCCAGTTCTATTTCTTTCTTCTTACTCATCTTTCTTCTTTACTCACTCTTTCAGCAATTCTAAGTTTGGCACTTCTGCTTCTAGGATTACTCTGCTGTTCCTCTTCACTCGGCACAATCACCTTTCCTCCTATCTGACGGAAAGGCGACTCAATACGCCCGAAGAAGTCCTGCACCACCTTTCCTTCTACATTGCCAGCCTTCATCATATTCTTCACCAGTCGATCCTCCAACGAGTGATAGGTAATCACTGAAAGCCTGCCACCTGTGCGGATCAGGTCTCTGGCACCATTGAGCATCTCCTTCAAGGCATCCATCTCGTGATTCACCTCAATACGAAGAGCCTGAAACAACTTAGCCGTCTCCTTCTTTTCCCGTTCACGCTGGAAGCACTTTTCCGTAGCCTCCATCAGATCGTTGGTAGTCTCGATGCGCCTGGCAGTCCTGGCCTGTATGATAGCAGCGGCAATCCGGCGCGCATTCTTCAGTTCCCCATAGATGTAGAAGATATCTGACAGTTGTTCCTCACTATCATTGTTCAGCACGTCTGCCGCCGTCATCCCTGCCCGTTTGTTCATCCGCATGTCGAGGGGAGCATCAAAACGGAAGGAGAAGCCGCGCGTCTCATCATCGAAATGATGGCTTGACACCCCAAGGTCGGCCAACAAACCGTCGATTTCACCGATACCGTAATAGCGCATCCAGTTTTTCAGATAACGGAAATTACTCCTTACAAATGTAAAACGCTCATCATTCACGATGTTCTGTTCTGCATCCTCATCCTGATCAAAACTGAACAGACGCCCCTTTGCACCCAGGCGACTAAGGATCTCGCGGCTATGTCCACCGCCGCCGAAGGTCACGTCCACATAGACGCCATCGGGCTTAATATCAAGCCCGCCAACGCTCTCCCGAAGGAGCACTGGTACGTGATAACCTTCCGCCTTTATCATTATTCTTCGCTCTCAACTTCTTCTCCGTTCATAATCCGTTCAAAGTCCGCTCCGAACTCATCGTCGCTTCTCAACGTCTTCTGGAGATCAGCGGGTGACCAGATCTCAATAGTATCATCCATACCTATGAACTGCAAGTCCTGACTGATGCCTGCTGCCCGCTGGAGCCGCTTCGAGATCAGAAAACGGCCGTTGCCGTCGAGGGTGACGACTTCAGCCTCTGATACGAACTGACGGAACATCTGCTGATGCACAGGCTTCCAAGGCTTCAACTGTGCCTTCAACATATCGAGCCGCGAGTTCCATACACTTTCCGGGTATAACACCAGACATGGCTGGAACACATCTTTCCTCAGCACAAGGTTTTCTTCGCCAGATGCCGAAAGCACCTTGCGAAAAACAGCCGGCAGGAAAGCCCTCCCTTTTGCGTCTGTCTTTGCTTCTACATTACCCAAAAAACGCATAAACCTTATTATATAATAGATTCGGTTACAAAATTACGCATTTTTCCCCACTTCCATCCACTTTTCCCCACTTTTTTTTGATTTTAACTTTATTTTAATGATTTAAATGGCCTAAGTGTACAAAATACTTTTAAATAATTCTTTTTTTTTCCAATTTATGCACACAATTGAAAGAAATGTGCTATTTTTGCAAACTGTTAGCGAGAAAGAAAGAAATGGCAGACTTGACAGAGAAGACGATTGACATCGACAAGATTCTCAAGGAGAAAATGGGTCCGAAAGCAAAATTCGTGCCTGGTTTCCTTGTCAACTTGCTCAAACGCATCGCTCACCAAGACCAAGTGAACGCTTTTCTTTGGGAGAGTCGGGAGAAAGTGGGGGTAGACTGGCTTGAGGAATGCGTCAGATACCTCGACATGACTCTCAAGATTGAAGGGCGCGAAAACCTGCCCGCTCCTGATGACGGACGTTTATATACCTTCGTGAGCAATCATCCCCTCGGCGGCGAAGACGGTGTAGCGCTTGGTGCCATTATCGGGCGCCACTACGACGGACGGTTCCGCTATCTCGTCAATGACCTCCTCATGAACCTTCCCGGCCTTGCTCCTGTCTGCATCCCCATCAACAAGACTGGTAACCAGAGTCGCAACTTCCCTGCTATGGTAGAGGCAGGGTTCCAAAGTCAGAACCACATGCTCATGTTCCCTGCCGGACTCTGTTCCAGGAAGAAAAACGGAATCATCAGCGATATTCCCTGGACGAAGACCTTTATTTCGAAAAGCGTCCAATATCAGCGCGATGTCGTACCCATCCACTTCGGTGGCCAGAACTCCAATTTCTTCTACCGTCTCGCCAATTTCAGCGATCGATGCCTGCCCTTCAACCTCGCCATGCTTTTCCTGGTTGACGAGATGTACAAGAATGTCCACAAGACTTTTCGCGTGGCCATTGGCAAGCCCATCCCCTGGCAGACGTTCGACAAGAGCCGAACCCCCAAAGACTGGGCACAATATGTTCGCCAGCAGGTCTATACACTCTGAACCGTAATCCTAAACAATAAACTCAAAAACGCCCAACTAAAAATGGAACAAGAGATTATCCAGCCGATAGACAAGGAAATCCTCAAACAAGAGTTGACTCCTGAGCGCCAACTCCGTATGACAAACAAGAGTCATAACGAGATTTACATCATTACAGCCCACAATGCACCGAACGTGATGAAGGAAATCGGACGACTTCGTGAGATTGCCTTCCGCGAAGCGGGAGGCGGCACAGGCAAGGCGATGGACATTGACGAGTTCGACACCTGTGACAATTGTTACAAGCAACTCATCGTTTGGAATCCTGAGGCCGAAGAGATTATCGGTGGTTATCGCTATCTCGAGGGTACCGAATGGGAGATGGACGCCAACGGACAGCCGAAACTTGCGACCAGCCATATGTTCCATTTCTCAGAGAAATTCCTTAAGGAATATGCCCCTTATACCATCGAGTTGGGCCGTTCGTTCGTCTCGCTGCCTTACCAGAGTTCCAAGATGGGTGCCAAGAGTCTCTTCGCCCTTGACAATCTATGGGACGGACTGGGAGCGCTCACCGTTATCAAGCCTAACGTCCGCTATTTCTTCGGCAAATTCACCATGTACCCCTCATATATCCGTCGTGGACGAGACATGATTCTCTACTTCCTTCACAAGCACTTTGCTGACACAGAAAACCTCATCGTACCGATGAAACCGCTCCAGATTGAGGCTGACCCCAAAGAACTGGAGCAATTGTTCTGCGAGGAGGATTTCAAGGAAGACTACCGCATCCTCAACGCCGAGATCCGCAAACTAGGCTACAACATACCCCCATTGGTAAATGCCTACATGAGTCTGTCGCCCACCATGAAACTCTTCGGCACCGCCATCAACTACGGCTTTGGCGATGTTGAGGAAACGGGTATCCTCATCGCCATTGAGGAGATCTTCGAGCAGAAGCGTGTGCGCCACATCGATTCGTTCATCAAGGAGCACCCCGAAGCCCTTAAGATCACCAGCGGCGCCAACAAGATTATCTATAAAGAGAAAGGTTAAAGATAGGGGGCCAAACCATAGGCTCCCTACTTTTTACCTAAGACTTTTTGTTTAGCCAAGCAAATCTCCCACCGTATTAAAGGATTTTTCCTTAAAAAAGTTTAAATCTTCTTCCAAATCCATCAACCTTTTGCATTTTTCCAGTTATAGCAATAGACGAACATTAAAAAGCAATAGTTATGAAACAGTTTGGAATAATTCTTTTAGGATTTAGTCTGGCAATGACCACTTCGTGTTCAAGTGACAAGAGTGAAGATGACCCCATTGTTCCCCAGGCCTTGTGATTAATAACGGAAATAAGTTCGTGCAGAAGTAACACATAATTAAATAAGTTATGAGAAAGTGGTTAACAATACTGGTAATGGCCTTGATAGCCGTTAGTACAAGCGCCCAGGAAGAGGGAGAGCAGGAAAGTTATAAATGGTTAGACTTTGAACCTGACGAGTCTTTCCTCTACAGGTATGTTCAGGCGATGGACGAGGCAAGTCAGAAAGCCATCGAATCCTTTTATGCCGAGAAAAAGGATTCAGAGGATAGACAAATCCTCAAGGGTGACTGGGGTGGATGGTATGTAAAAAAGGACTGCAATCTGCCTGAGGGTAATTTCTTTGAATCTAGTTTTTATAAGAGGACTCATGAAAACGGGATGATTTACGTCGTCATTCCGAGAATCGATGTAAGATTAAAGGCAGGATGCAAAATCGAAGGTCTGTTGGAATACTATGGCGACAAAGTGTCGCTGGATGACAGTTACAATGGGCTCTTAGAGGGCGAAGAATCTTTATCATATATACTTGTCTGTCACATGAAGACATCTCAAGAGGTGCTCAATGCTATCGATGACAGGTACGAGTTTGAGCAGGAATGCATCACACAGATCAGCCCCATAACACACCACCTTGAGGTCGGAACCGACCAATATCTGATAAGTGTACTGACAGGTACATACAAGAAAAGTGAGGTGGAAGGCGAGAGAATCATCTATGAAATGAATTGGGAGGGCGTAGAGTATTATGTAGCCTGGGATCCCGGAGATTGGGAAAGCAACCCAAATCCCTGGAAGGGGACAGATGAAGGCCTGGCTATCACCTCTTATCGCCAGGAGGGAGGTCTATTTACATCCGTCGGCCAGGATTTTGCACTTGAAAAAGGTCATGATTATATCGTCCGTCTGACTCTAAAGGTTCCTTCTGACGGTACTTATCAAGTAAGATTTGGCAGATTGTTGGGAAGTGATGAAAATGCATGGTCATTATTTGATGTACCTATGACTGCCAGCGAAGACTTTCAGGTAATTGAATTGGAATCCCCCAATTTCGGCGAAGACTTATGGAATGATGGCTGTATCTTTCTCTATAGCGGTTGGGTCTTAGGAACCACCGTCGTCAAGAAGGTTCAGGTCATAGAGAAGGAGAAAGGCACCCCTGCAGCCATTAAGACCATGAAGACCAATCAAGCCGACGATACTATTTACAATCTCGCAGGCCAGAAGGTCAACGCATCATACAAAGGCCTCGTGATCAAGAACGGGAAAAAGATGATCAATAAATAGAAGATATTATACCAAGAATTAGAGTTTTTGAGAATTAATGTTATGAGACGACTTAGAATATTATTGTTAGGTGCGGGGATAGCGGTCGCATTGTCTTGCTCAAAAGACAATGACCAATTAGATTCGATTCCTCAGCCGCCGGAAAATGACACGACTGACATCTCTGACAAGATAACCTCCGACGGTATCTTCGAGGGCGAGTGGAGGCTGAGCAAGTATGGCAAGACCTGCAAGGGACAGATAGAAGTGAAGGGCGACCAGATTGTCTTCGATATCCCTGCCGACTACCTCTTCCCGAGGTTAAGCATTGTTACAGAGGAAAGGAAGGCAATGTATCCCGAAGAGCCTCTCTTTACGACAATTGCCCCCCTCACATACTTGAACACCAGCCAGACAATGTTTTGTTCTACGCAGGGAGTTTCGAAAGACGCCAACTACTATGATGTCAAAAACATCGTAGGTGAAGGAAGTGAAAAGGCATCATTCAATAATTATCCCACGTTTGACATTAAAGTCGACGACGTGGACTATAATATTGATTTAATCGGCATCAAGGAAAAGCCTACGGCGGTGTTTGACATCAACACAAAGTTGTGGACAGTGGCCATTCCGATCGACCAGGTGTCTGTCTATAGTCACCTGTCGCAAAAACAGATCGACGCCGCCTACCTCGATGAAGAAAGGCCAGAGAAGTCAGCATGGCTATTCATATTCAGGGCGACAAGAAAGATCAAATAAGTCGTGCAGGAGACAGAACGACAGTTGGTAGAGGCGATACAGGCTGGAGATAGGGAGGCGTTGCGACGCCTCTATGAGCGTTTCTCCAGATACGCTATGGGGGTGAGCCTGCGGATTGTGCCAGAGCGGGAGGATGCGCTCGACATCGTACAAGACACCTTTGTCAGCATTCTCACCACTATCGGCTCCTTCGAATATCGTGGCGAGGGTTCGCTGAGAAACTGGGTGGCGAAAATTACCACCAACCGCGCCCTGGACTGGATGAGGGATCACGGAAGGCTGCTATTCTATGACCAACTGCCCGATGAAACCGCAGAAGAGGAGAATGAAACGCCCCTCGAGGAGGTACCTCCAGATATACTGAGCGAGATGATTGACCGTCTGCCAGATACGAGCAGGATGATCGTCAACCTCCGCACCTTCGGGCAAATGTCCCACAAAGAGATTGCCGATAGACTCGGCATCAGTGACAAGACTTCAATGTCAACTTTCTCAAGAGCCAGAAGGCAATTGGCGAACATGATTAGAGAATATTTAAACTCACAAAGGATATGAAACAGGAAAGGCATCAGACAGACATGCACAGCCGGGAAGACCAATGGACCCAACGGCTGCGCGACCATCTGGCAGACATCGAAGCGCCTGTGCCTGATGATCTGTGGGAGAAGATTGAGGCGAGACTGCCGAAGGAAGTAGCAAGTCCGGCTCCGAAGAAAGAGACCCGCATTGTTCCTTTGTGGGCGAGATGGGCTGCTGCGGCAGTGATTGTGGGAGGATTGGTGATTCTGTGGAATGTGAAGAGTGGAATGTGGAATGAGAATAGTTTATTGAGCAGCAAAAGCGAGACGACGAAGAAGACCTCTGCAGAAAAGACACCTGCACTGATGAAATCGGAGAAATCTGAGGAGTCAGAGTCATCCGAGAGCATTGAACAGGGCGTAAAGGCTCCCACCCTCTTGGCTGAGGAAATGCCGATGGAATCGGAGAAAAAAGTAGAAGAAACGCCTTTGGTGCCCATTTCATCAGAAGAAAAGCCCAATGAGCCCATTTTGCCTGTTTCATCAGAAGAAAAGTCCAATGAGTCCATTCAGCCCATTTCATCGGAGAAAAATCCCAATGATTCCGAGAAGAGTCCGGAGAATGTAATCCGCGAACTGAATCAGAAGATCGCAGCATACAAGCAGCGTCGCAACGGGAGCGCCACCATCAACCTCTATGCCTCCAACGGCTTCGGCAACCAATCGTACCGTAACGGTGTGCTGATGAGTCAGGAACTGCTCTCCAATTATGATTACTATAGGAACCCCGACAGCCACGGAACCCGAGTCGGCAACAGTCCCGTCTATCTGGCTAACCATGAGGAAAGGCAGAATTTCTACCAACCTATCTCGTTCGGCTTGAGCGTGAATATCCCCATTTCATCGAAATTCTCAGTATCGACGGGTGTGGTCTATACCCGTCTGAGTTCCGACTTTACAAGTATCGCAAACAGCCTCGTCTATGAACGGCAGCAGAAACTGCACTATGTGGGCATCCCGCTGACGGTACAGTATAAAGTGTGGCAATGGCACGGACTGAATATCTATGCGACGGCTGGTGGACAAGCAGACTTTAATGTGAAAGCGTACATGACGACAGAGGGCACAGAAACGAAGTTGGAGAAAGACAACTTGCAATGGTCGGTAAATGCCGCCCTAGGTGTCCAGTATAACTTCATTCCCCAGTTAGGTATCTATGTGGAACCTGGCATCAAGCACTACTTCGACAATGGCAGCCATATCCAGAACTACTTCAAGTATAAGCCCACGAACTTCAATCTGCAATTAGGCGTACGAGTGAATTTAGGCAAAGATTAACGCCGTATTAAGACACTAACAATTGTAATCCTATACCTCGCACGGTCTTCAGTTGGACACGAGGTTCGTCGGAGAGCAGTTTACGCAGTTTGTTGACGAAGACGTCGAGAGAACGGGAAGCGAAATAGTCGTCCTCAGTATTCCAGAAGCGGCTGAGGATGGCCTCGCGCCTCACGACATGGTTCTGATTCTCTGCCAGAAGTTGCAGGATCTGGGCCTCGCGCTGGGTGATGGTCTGCGAAATATCGGTTTCGTCATCACGCAGCGTGGCGTGGTCGGCATCAAGTGTATATTTACCTAGTTTATAGTGGTTGGTCTCTTTCTGCGTCTTCGCCCCACCCCTCATCTTCATCAGTGCCTGGATATGGGCATCCAGTTCTTCTGGCACGAAAGGTTTCTTCACGTAGTTGTTGATGCCAAGTCGGTAGCCGGCCTTCACATCGTTGGGCGACGTGAGGGCCGAGGTGAAGATGATGATCACATCGCCGTCAGTCTCACGGATACGCTCCACCATCTCGAAACCGTTCATCACAGGCATGTCTATATCGGAGATTATGACGTCTGGATGGATCTGTTGCCAGGCTTGCAGGCCCTCCTTCCCGTTGGCAGCGGTGGTCACGTCGTAGCCGCCGATGATATCCTCGAGACCAGTCTTCTCGATATACGCTAACGATGCGTCGTCTTCAACCAAGAGTAACTTTACCATATTCATCAAGATTTTTTATGAAGATCATCATTATTGTTTGGGGATAAATAGTGTAAATTCGGAGTACTGGTCTTTCTCACTCGTGACGGTCACCCTGCCTCCGTGGGCCTGCATGACCTGATCGACGTAGTTCAGTCCGAGACCGAAGCCTGAGACACCGCCCTTGCGGTTCTTCTCATGCACGGCAGCACGGCCGAACTTATCAAAGATGATACGCTGGTCTTCCTTGGAGATGCCGATACCGTTATCGTGGACCTTCAAAAGTACGTATTTGTCGCTGTTCTGGGTGGTGATGCTGATGCTGACCGTGTCCTTGGAATACTTGATGGCGTTGTCGACGAGGTTGGAGATGGCCTCTGTGAGATATTGCTCATCAGCGAGGACATGATGCACCAGCAAATCTACGATGAAATCGATGTTTTTGTCCGTTTTCGCCTTCGCTTTCTCTACGATATCATCGATGATGGGTTCCAGGTTCACGTCCTGCTTGTTCAAGATGAGTTTCTTGTTTTCAAGTTTCGAGATAGTGAGCAGTTTGTTGACGAGTGCCAGCAGGTGCTCCGCCTCACTCTCGATGATGGAGTAGTATTTCTCCTTGATCTGCGGTTTGTCGTCCACCTTACCGCTGTGGAGGAAGCGGGCTCCCATGATGATGCTCGACAGAGGCGACTTCATGTCGTGCACCATCGCATAGGAGAAGTCGTTACGAAGGTCTGCCATCATCTTCTGCTCGTCGAGGTAGCGCAGCAGTCTCAGCAAGATGGCTCCGAAGAGTATCAGGATGATGGCACTGGCCGCAAAGAGCGGGCTGAGCCTTCTGGCAAGCGTCGGATAGGGATTATTAAGCGCAAGCCTGATGCCCCGCGACTGGTCACGACGGGTGCTGAATACCCGGGTCTTCAGTGATGCCGACGAGGACTGGGCATTGTTCTGGCGGAGGATGCGGCCGTCGGCGTCAACCTCCATCAGGGTAAAATTCCGGTCGAGGCTTACCACGCTGAGCAGGGAGTCGACATACTGCGCCAACGTATCGAGCGACACTTCGGAGTGATAACGCCGGCTGAGCACATCGTTCATGCCCTCTACCGACGACTCCAGCGAGAGGTCACCGCGCAGATGGGGCAGGCTGAGGGTGTCGCCCACAGACACGACCTCCGCCCGCTGGTAACTCTCGTAGAACATGCCCCACGTCAGTTGGTTGCCGGCTCTCTCAGAGATGTCACGAACAGCCGAGCGGTAGGTCATCCACATATAGAGTCCCAACAGCAGCATCACTGCCACCATCGCCGCTACAGACACATATTTGTATTTATTCTTCTGCATTCCTGCCTGCAAAGGTAGTGCAAATCAGACGAATCTCCAAATTTATTGAGGAAATTCATATACCAGATATTGCGCATTGTGCTCAACAGGATAGTTCGTCAGGCGCCCCGAACGGGTTACAAACGACAGTATTCCATTATAGATGCCATTGCCGAATGTGTATTGGTCACTGTAGATGTTGATATAGTGAACACGACGGGCATCATAGTCCAGAAGCCGCTCTACGTTGACGACGGGCATACCGTCTATGAACACCATTGTAGGCCATGAACTGTCGTAGGAACCCTGCTCTTTACGGACCATCAACTGTAGTACGTCATTCACTTTCCTGGTCGTCACACAATTCACGTACTCAAGCAGCACCTCCTTGACCGTAAAGAACTGACGGTACTCGTCGAGATTATAGGTCAGGTCAGGTCTGGTACCCAAAATCGTTTCGTCATAGTCCAACGGCACGCCTTCCACGGCAGTGTCGTCAGCATCATCTCCGATCTTTATTTCACGTTTGGCTGGTGCGATAGCCATCTGATGCCGCTGCATGTCGATAGAGCGGGCTTCCACCTCACTGCGATTATAATGGAACACCAGATGCGGCAGGCGCTTCGGAATCAAGTTCGCAAAAGGACTGATCAACTCGATAGGCAGACTCACGCCTGTTGTCGACACAGCAGAGAGCACCAGCGGCCGTTTGCCATGGATGCCATAGGTGTAGAAGACCGCGATAGAGTCGTTCATCATCCTTCCCTCGAAATAATGGATCTGTTTCCCAATGATTGCCAAGGAAGGACGGATCTGGTTGCCGCTGAATGTGTTACCGTCACAGACATTCCTGACACGTGCCCTGATGACGTGGCCTTCCGTCTCACGTACACTGGTGGCCTTTACGACCTGCTCAATGGGGAACGGGTCGGAGGACAGATAACTCAACGAGTCGGGATGGGCGATTTTCACCCATTCGATATCGTCGTCCTCATGCTTGTGAAGAGGATTGACAACGGCGACCAGTTGACGGGACACCTGGGCTTTGTCACGAGTGTAAGCCGACAGCACATAATACCCGCTGTGGAGGTTGGAAGACAGTTCGATCATGCCCGTTCCCTTCCCCTCCTGAAGGCCAATCACGACGCCTGCCGCCATACCGTACGTATCACACAGTTCCGCATAGGCTATCACGGCATCAGCCGTGACGCTGACTTTCATCGCCTCACCTGCAAGATACCAGGTGCGGTCTGTCTTTACATCTATAGCAAAGGTGCTCAGAGCAAGCACCAGCGCAGCTGTCAGCGATAATATTCTGTTGTTATTCATCTTCACTCTTTCACTTTTTCACCTTTTCACTCTTCTTCACTTTTCTCTACCCAGAAATCAGGTTCTTCAGTATATGCCCCTTTAGATCTCACGTCGAGTTGCCAGTCGAAGGCCCATGCCGTCTTCAACGAGCCAAACGAGATCCTGTTGTCTTCCCATTCGCAGAGGAACATGCCTTTGTCCACCTGCAGGGCGCAATCATCTTCGGTGCAATTATCGAGCCACAAACGGGAGTCTTCCCTCTGAGGGATCTGGATAGACAATTCTTTGGCATCGAGGAAGAACCTGTATTCACTTGTATTCAATGAGCATCCTACGAAGCCTATCACATGCTTGTCCGACGTGAGACAGTGGATATTAGTAGGCAGGGCAGACGGCTGGGGAGTAAACAGGCCTCCCATCTCCGAACCAGCCTGGCGACGGGCCATCTCGTACTCATACTCTGCCTTTGAGATGGCACGCTGGTGCACCAGACCGCTATACCTGTAATAGATACGCTCATTGCTGCAGTCTATGTCGTACATCTTGAGGCGACGGATATGCTGGTCTTTATAACTGCTGCTGGCACCCACCATGATCGTCGGGGCTGTCGCATCCTTCCATCCTATATGAGGAAAGAGGTTCGCTTGATAGACACGCTTCATGGTCTCTTTGTCGAAATACATGTTGGTCGTGTAGTCGGAATGTACCTCCCAGGTCTCATCGCAGGTCCACGAATAATAGTTCGCCCTGTCAGGCTCAAAGGGATCGGCTGGCGTGACAAGCACGTCGACACGATTCTTCAGAGAGTCCTTGACACCCGTCACCTCGACAACCTTCTCTGTAGGCATCGGTCTCTGAGGCTCTGACTCATAGACCTCGCCGTCGCTCTCGATATGCAGATAGTACTCCACGTCAGGAGAGAGCACGCCGACCTGGCAGACATACTGGCCATAGACCCCCTGCGCCAGATACTCAGAACCGTCGCTCCCCCTGACAGAGACATGGGCTCCCACGACCTTTTGCAACTCGTCGGAAGAGTTCAGAGCCTGAGTACGCGACAGGACAAACGTGTTGATCCTGGAAGAACATATAGCGCCCTCCACAACGAGCAAGTCAGAATCATCTGCAGGAATGTCTGCCTCAAACTCCTCAATACAGCCCGACAGTGTACTCATGCCCACCATGAGACAAAGCACAATATATAGCGATCTCATCTGTTTCATCATATCCTAATTGAATCGTATATTAAGTGAGACGTACGGAATGGCCGTGCCAAACACAGACAACTTATACCCCTTGATTTCCTCCCCCTCGGTGACATAATAGACATTGTAGGCATTCTTGCGGGCAAGGGCATTATAGACGCCAATAGAGAACGATGTGTGGAGGAAGGATGTCAACTTATGGGTCGGCTCGATATTGAACGCAAGGTCCAGTCGCATATAGTCCGGAATACGATAGGTGTTGCGGTCTGTATAGTAGGGCATGTATTTCTGGTTGTACGAGTCGTAGTATTTGCCGGCAGGCAGTGTCGTCGGACGGCCCGTGGCGTAGTTGAAGTTGCTTGAGAAACTGTACCTCTCCGTGAACTTCAGGTTGAGTACGGCCTTCACCTCATGCGGTCTGTCATACTCTGAAGGGTACCACTCGCCATTGTTCAGAGGCACTGCCACCCGCTCGTCGTCCTGACGGAGTTGAGAGCGCGAGTAGGTGTAACTCACCCAGCCGTTCAGCGTTCCCACAGGCTTCTTCACCTGAAGTTCCACGCCGTATGCCCGTCCCTTCGTCGAGATCACGTCTGTCTCCAGATGATGGTTCATCAGCAGCACCGCCGAACTGCGATAGTTGAGGTAATCGCCGATATGCTTGTAATACACCTCTGCCGAGAACTCGTACTTCTTGCCTGCCGTCTCATGATAGATACCAGCCGCCACCTGCCAGCCGTTCTGGGGCTTGATGTTGAGGTCGGAGAGTTTCCAGATGTCTGTAGGCGACATGATCGACGTGTTCGACACCTTATGGATATACTGGTGCATCGTGTTGAAGCCCGCCTTCAGCGAGAGGTTCTCCATCAGCGCATAGCGGGCCGACAGGCGGATCTCCGGGGCATGATAGGTCTTGATGATACCCGTCTCACGACGAGTCTCCAACAACGTCACCTCTGTCGGGAGTTCACCGTCATGGTAAAAGTTCACGTCACGCGGACCCAGCGCATTGAACATCGAATAGCGCAATCCTGCCGACACAGACAGTTTCTCTGTGAACGAGTGCTCATAGTCGATAAACGCAGCACTCTCCAGCGCCTTCTCCCGCTGTAACTGGTCTGTCGTGATGCACGACTCCTCGCCTATCGGCTCATACGTTCCGCCCTGCACATTGTAGTGCTGTACAGAGAGACCGTACGAGAGCACCTGCTTCTCTGACAATCGCTGACGGACATGCAGTTTGCCCCATATCTGGTCGATGCCGAAACTCAGCCTGGCGGCCATAGAGGGTGTGTTCCTGTCCTCGTTGAAATAGTCGTAGTGGTCCAGTCCTGCAGAGGCCGTGAGCGTCACCCTTTCATTCAGCAGCGAGCGCCACTCGGCAGAGAAGTTGCGGTTCTCGTAGCCATACTTGTCCTGCGAACTGAACGAGAACTTATCATGACTCCAATAACCATATATCTTGAGACGGTGCAGGCTGTTGAGTTTCCAGGTCAGCACGCCGCTGAAGTCATAGAAGTTGGCCGAGCCGTTCTTGTAGCCGCTGTCCTCAGGCAACTGCTTGAGCATCCAGTCGCTGTACGTCGTGCGCCCATTCAGCAGCAGCGACACATGATCCTTCACGATAGGCACCTCGACATTCGCCTTACTGGTCAATGCGCCGATACTGGCCGAACCCGTCAGTTTCTGCATATTGGCCTCCTTCGAGGTCACCTTCAGCACACTGCTGATCCTGCCGCCATACTCCACGGGAATGCTCGACTTGAAGAGTTCCACATCCTCTACGGCATCAGAATTGAACGACGTGAACAGTCCGAACAGATGCGAGGGATTATACACCGTTCCGCCATTAAACAATATCAGGTTCTGGTCTGTCGCCCCGCCTCGCACATTGTATCCGCTCGAAGCCTCTCCGACGGTAGTGACACCAGGCAGCGTGAGCACCACCTTCATGATATCCGACTCGCCAAAGGCCGACGGGATGTTCTTCAGCAACTGGGGCTTGAACTTCTCAGACCCCATCGTCGTGCTCCTCACCGCCGACTGGCGACCACCCACGACGACGATCTCCGCCAGTTCCTGATCGTCGGCAACACTCGCCCTGGCCTTCTGCACGCCTGGCACGATATAGACCTTTGTCTTTGCTGAACCTGTTGTCGAAAGCGTGTCGCTGTCAAGGACGGGAATGCCGGCGATGAGGGAGTCTTTGGGATAGTTTACAGTTGACAGTTTACGGTTTACAGTTGATTTGCTGGCAAGCCCTTCTTCCGCCGCAGAGTAATCATCTGTAAACCGTAAACTGTCAACTGTAAACAACTTTGCTCCAGAAACACCCTCCACCACCTTCACAAGACTCTGCTCCCGCTCCTTCTTTGAGAACGAAAGATGTCGCTGCTTCGCCATCTGCTTGATCTGGCCTTTCTGTTCAGGGAATATCCTGGCCACGTCCCTGGCATTCTTCACATGGTGGATGGCGCCGTCGGCAGTCTGCAGCGAGTAGTACTCATTCGTACTGAGTACCTTCACATATTTCTTCCCTCCGAAAGAGTTCTCACCGCCGTACACCTTCCACACGCTATGATAAAGGCGGACCCCGTTCCCGCTTCCGTCGCAGAGCAGGGCCGCAAAGCGAGAGCCGTCCTCCGGATCGTGCACATATCTGCGACCATCCATCTCAAACCAGTCTATGCAGGCCTGCTCTGGCAGACAAAACACGCCCTTGACGGGAGTGAGCACCGCCACCCGCTGCTCCAACTGGTCAAAGCGCAATTGCACCTCATCATATACCACCCCATGATAACAGATGCGGCCCTGATACACATTCGTATTGCCTTTATAATAGGGGATATCATGCCACAACGATACCTGGTACTGAGGCTCTATCGGCCCCACATACAGTCGGGCATAGTCAGAAGCAGAGCGGAAGTACTCCTGAGCCCCAGCATACTGTACGACTGCCATCATACAGACTAATGCAAACAAAATCTTTTTCACGTTCTCTAGTTTGAATGCAAAATTATACCTTTTTCTATATATAAAATGGTGAGACGCAGGAAAACTTGCATGAAACCGGAATTATTTAACAAAGTTTGGCTTTTACATGAGAGGTGGTAACTACAAAATCTTACAATTCGCACTTTTATTTGTCTGCAAAGGCACGAATAATAGCGCCCGCTTCGATTCCTTTCTATCAGCAGTTCGTCATAGTCCTGTCTGGTCTCATCCGCATAATCCATCATGACCCCGTGTGCTTTCATAGTACATTGTCACAAAATCACAAAATCACAAAATCACAAATCACAAAAGGAAAAATAAAATGGAAAAATACAAATGGAAGTAATGAAATAACTATAATAAATAATAATATATTATATATATTATAATATATATAATATATTAATAAATTATATAAGATTTTTGATGATTATCGCAAAAACCTTTTGTGATTTTGTGATTTGTGATTTTGTGATTTTGTGATTTGTGAATCGCATCAATATAACGTGAAAAGTTTGTAAATATGTTTTGCAGGTCAAATAAGCAACAAATACACTCTATTTTATTATAGTTTTCCTTGCATATTTCAAAAATTATTAGTACCTTTGCAGTTGAATAATTTTACTAAAATATGAACCAATGACACACACAAATTTCGCTATTCGCACTTACGGCAAGTCGGAATTCGCCTTGCTGATGTTCCCGACGATCGACGATCCGAAGGTGGCGCAGGCCAAACTGCTGCGCTGGATCAAGAAGGACAGACAGTTTCACCAGAGCCTCGTGGGGATGGGTCTCTCGTCGCACGACAAGGACTACAGCCCGGAACAGGTGAGGGCGATGGTGGAGAAGTTCGGCGCGCCGGGGGAGTATGAGGTTTGAGATTTGAGATTTGAGGTTTGAGGAGGTTTTTTTTCGAGGAGTGAGGAGTGAGGAGTGTGGAGTGAGATTACTCTGGTGGCGGAGGGAGGTAACCTCTTCCCCTCCTGAGTTAGGAGGGGAAGAGGTTACTAAAGGACGGCAGTTAAGGGCGTAAGGGATGCCTGGAATGGGTGTAAAGGATAGGGAGTTATATAATCCTTTATAAGGTTAGGAGGCATCGGTAACGGAGTAAACAGGCATTACTAACAGGGTAAAGTGGCAGGGGGTAATGTCACACGGCGCTCGGCGACACAAGGAGACGCTTGCCACCAAAGGGACGCAAGAAATCACAGAAATCACAGAAAGTGCCTCCGGCACAGGCTCGACAGAAGACAGGCCATACATCACGCTGACACTCACCGATCTCAAATTCGACGCCATTGACCACTCATGTGTATACTCCGTCAATGGCACGGTGGAATATGAGATTGGGGGCAATGATATAGAAAAATAGGAAATTGCGAGATCACTTTATTTTTATTCTGCCGCAGGGTTAGGGAAACGGCCTCCTTATTCGTTATATAGACAGAGGGAGGCCTGAGAAGGGGTTAAACTCTGCAATGCATGAAACGTCTAATTTAAATAAGGTATGAATATGAAAAAGGTGATTTTGATGATGAGTGTACTTCTGTCGGCAGGATGGTTCTGCGCTTGCAGCAGTGATGGTGATGAGGATTTCAATGGTGAGGGTAGTTTCTTTAGTGGAGGTGAAGGAAGTTCCGATAAAGAGTCAACCAAAAATCCTACCGAAACTAATGTGTTATATATTCAGTCGGAGAACGGTTATACAGAAACATGCTTGTTAGACCACCCCTCCTGTGTATATTCATTTGGGGGAGATCTAACGGAAGAGGATGGCAGTATCCGCCACATCTATAACTTCTTTTTCTGGTCTCTTGTTCAGAATTCATCTCCCTTTTATAGTGTGAATATCTCCATCTCAAGCAGTAAAATGACTAATTTCAACGACCTGAAGGCTGGAGATTATTTCGACAGTAGCGCCATTTCCTTTTATATTGTGAATGATAATCCTCAAAATACTACAGGAACAGGATATTCAGCGCTGTTGCCGCCCCCTCTACTGAGTGGACAAGTCTTAGTGGTTGACAAAAAGACAATTGATAAGAAATCATACATAACGCTGAGTCTTCAGGATCTTAAGATCCACTCCGATCAGGACGATTGCGACTATACTTTCAACGCTTTGGTGGATTTCGAAGTTGACCCCAATTGTTGTACCCCTGAAGTTAATATGGAGGAGCTTTTAATTCCCACAGACAATCTTGTATTCTTCATGTTGGATGCGCTCAATAATGAATATCAAGGGCGACACACATTCTTCAGCGATGGCCTGGAAGAGCAGGAGTGCCTTATTATCAACAGCTTTCAGGAGTTTAAAGAGGCTTACAAGGGTAATTGGGAATTATGTTCGTATGTTGACTTCAGGCATTGCACGCTTATGATAGGACGTACATACGGCGAGAATGGTGGTGTTTCACTTGACGGTTATGAACTGACAGATAATGGCGACACCTATCAGCTCAACCTGACGCTGAATAACAATGTGAATCCCAACTACACTTATTCTCCCAATCGTGTCAACCTCTATTTCTGGAAGATCTATCCCAAAATGGAGAACAAGCCCGTCGTCTTCAACCGTGTCACACAGGATGTCAACCTTGACCCCATAGGCGAAGATTCCGCTTATGATAAGATGCGTAACCGCTGGCTTTTGAGCTGTTACGTAGACACCAATAACACGTTATATCAGGTGGACGATCATGAGCGCTATACCATCGAGTTTAAGGAAAACGGCATAGTCGAAGGTCGTATCGGCGAGAACACCTTCAGCGGTTATTACATGCTTCCATATACGCCAAAGATCGAACCTAATGAAGAGAATAATTATCGCGATGACCTTACATACGGTGTTATCAACTTATGGGGCTGGAATGTTACTGAGGCCAACGACGATGATCCCTTATCAAAGCAGTTTATGCGCATCTTCAACGCCACTCAGTTCAAACTCTGGTCATCCGATCTTTTGGTACTAAGATTATCAGAAAGGGAAGTCTTTGGATTCATGCGCGAGAACATCAAACAGAACTATGGCTATCAATGACGGACATAGAACTGCTGTATAAGGACTGCTACCAGCGTATGCTCACTGTGGCGCGGCTGATGCTGAAGAACGACGACGAGGCCAGCGACACGGTGAGCGACGTGTTCGCCAGACTGGCTGAAGGCTCGCTGAAGATGCCAGACGATCATCCAGACCGCTATCTGATGGTCATAGTCCGCAATAGATGCTTAGACCGTATCCGAGTGATGACACTCAGGGAACGGATAGAGCGCAGACTATCACTCTCAGATACAGAGCCTGCATTCGGCGAGCGTGAGCAGGAACACGTCGCAGAGATAATCGACTATGCAGAGCGAACTTTCTCCAAGCAGACCTGGAATGTATTCCAACTGCGCTTCGATGAGGGGCTATTATACAGGGAAATCGCAGAACGGCTGGGCATCAGCGAGGTCAGCGTCCATAAGCACCTCGCAGAGGCACTCAGACTATTAAAAGAGAAATTTAATCCGACAAGAAGATGAAAGATATCGAACAACTGCTCAAGATGACAGAGCGCCCGCAAGGCTATACGGACGAGGAACTGCAAAAGTTGATGAGCGACCCCGAGATGAGGGAATACTACGAACTGATGGTCAGCGCAGAGGCTGGTTTCGCGCTGAGGAAGGAGAAGAATCACGGGTCGCGTGATTCTGCTGGTCAGAATCATGGACCCATGATTCTTTCCCTCGGCAATAGGTTCATGAGAATAGCCGCCATGTTTGTTGGCGTTCTGATGCTGTCAGGCATCGCCTTCGCGGCTTATCGGCTCATGGCTGGGGGAGATAACAAATCCCCCATTCAGGAGGTGCAAACCGCAAATCCGACACAACAGGCTGGTACGCTCCAACAGGCGCAGACAAATCCCGCCAGCATTCGCACCTTTGAGAATGCCGAACTGCAACAGATACTCAAGGAGTTGTCAGACTATTACCACGTCAGCGTGGAATACCGCAACGAGCAGTCACGCCACATCCGGCTCTATACCAAATGGGACACCACCGCCCCTCTCCAGCAGATCATCGAACTGCTGAACGGATTTGAGAAGGTCAGCGTCCGACTTATTGACAACCAGATCATCGCCGAATAGTCATGAAAAGGATTCTATACCTTTCTATAATATATATCCTCAGTGCTACGGCTCAGGCCCAACATGTCTTCCAAAGTACCTCGCTCTCGAAGGCACTTATCGAACTCGACCAGTCGTCGAAACACTACGACATCTCGTTTGTTTACGACGAACTGGAGGATTTCACCGTGACGAAAACCATCAAGCGAGGACGCTCCCTGCCTGATGCCGTCCGTGAGGTCTGCGGATTCTATCCCGTCAAGGTGTCTGTGAAGGGGCGCGACATCCTCGTGGAGTGTATACAGAAAGACCGTACGAAACTGATGGGAAGGCTCATGGACTCTGACCGTCAGCCTGTGCCCTATGCCAACATCACCCTCTCTCTTCCTGACGATTCTATATATATCGGTGGGGGCGTTAGCAATGAGGCAGGCGACTTCGTCATTCCCTGTGGAGCAGAGCGCGCCAAGGTGAGAATCAGTTGCGTGGGCTTCAAGACCATCGAGCGGGTGATGCCTATTGGTCATGTGGGCACCATCCGTATGCAGATGGAAAACTACAATTTGGGCAATGTCTCTGTGAATGGGCGGATGCCCGTTATCCGCAACGAGGCTGACCGTTTGCAGTATCTCGTCAGCAACGATGAGTTTGCCCGTGGACTCAGTGCCCAAGAACTGCTCAGCCGCGTGCCGATGGTGACGATGGCTGGCAGTCAGGCCATGATTCTCGGCAAGGGCCAGGCCCACTTTATGCTAAATGGACGTATCACGGACTTAGGCGATGAAGCCATTCGTCAGAAACTATGGACCATGCGTTCTGAGGATATCGACAGGATAGAAGTGCTTTCCATTCCCTCAGGGCGTGATGCGATGGAGATGGGTGGCGGCTACATTAACATTGTGCTCCGTCGTGACCAAGCGCTCGGATGGCGAGGGGATGTCAGTACGGAGACTGGTGTCAGCGACGACTGGAGTGGACGCGCCAGCGGCTCTGTCAGTTATGCCTCGGAGAAGTTCGACATGACCTTAGACGCGCATGGCGGACGCACTACTCAGACAACAGACAATCTGACCACCTACGACATTGGGAATGATGCTAAGATTATTTCAGACACCCGTACCAGGCAGAAAGACAAAGAACTGACTGCGAATCTGACACTCCGCTATCTGCCTACGAAGAACCTGGAGTTGGGAGCCATGCTGTCGTGGAAGACTGAATGGCCTGAGAAAGCCATCAGCGGGAAGGTGAACTTCGTTGGACAAGACACTCCTTCGGAGGCTTATCAGGATCCTAATGATAATACTACCATCAAAAGCCTGACTGCCTACTGTGACTGGCATCTTGACGCAAAAGGCAAACTGCTCAGCCTTACCTATCAGAATTACAAGAAAGACGACGATAGCAAAACAGGTGTGGCTTCTGACAATTATAATGGAACTTCGGAATCATATCCCATAGTAAAATGGAAAGACTTTTCTTGTGATGTCGACTATCACATCCATTCTGCCAAATTAGATCTGACGCTGCCATTCGACTTCTTCACGATTGATGCAGGTGCTTCCTATACCTCCATCAGGAATCAGGCAGATTTAGGAATACAAAGCAGCAGTACTACATCTAACACATTCTATACCGGCAATGTCCTTGATTATCAGGAAAAGTCCAAAGTTGCATACATTTCTCTCCACCACGATTGGAGCAACTTCGCGATGAAGGCTGGATTACGCTATGAGCACATCGATTTTGAGGAAGAAGTGAATGACTATATAATGAGGTATTTAATTTCTGGCGATACGGCACCTTATGTTATAGAGTCAAAAGATTATTGGCTGCCGTCGCTCAGTTTTTCATACAAGCCTAAAGAGGGTCATCAATTTAACTTCTCATGGGGAACAAACTGTCAGCGTCCCAACTTCTACGACCTCAACCCCATCCATGTCTATCAGACGGAATATGAACACAATGAAGGTAATCTCATGCTGAGACCAAGCCGGATGAGCGACATAGAACTGAGCTACCACAACCATCATGGCTTCTATGCCTGCGCCTATCACCGTCATGGCAGTAATATGACTTTTTGGCAAACAGACTGGATGATATATAAAGACGGTAACGAGTATGTTACAGGTAATAATGCCCAAAACAAGCCTCAAAACTATGGCCGCACCAATCAGACTGGCCTCTATCTGCGTTATCAGCGCCAACTGTCAGAGCGTCTGATGGCAACGGCGGAAGGAGATGTGTTTTACCACGATGCGGCTTCAACATTCAGCGAGGAATCCTATCTCTATGGATGGGGGAAGCGTATGGCTGTCTCTGCCGACTGGTATCTGAACACTCAGCACTCACTCTTGTTGAATGCCCGTTATCAGCATTGGTTTTCAGACTATCATGATATGACAGAGACAGACAGTTATGGTTACTTCTATTTCGCTCTGCGATATGCATTGTTGGGTGATCGGCTGAGACTGTCGCTTGTGGCTAACGATCCTTTCCATCAGTTTGTCGCAAACGAGAACATATTCAGTAGCAGGAAAACTGTCTATGATCCCCATTCTCTCCCCATTTCCGGGAGTATGGGACATCTGTGCCACATCAATCATCATGCCCATTACATCGGCCTCACTGCCACCTACTCCTTCGGCGGCAAGAAGTTGCGCCACACCCAGCGAGACTTGCAAAACCCAGAGTCAAAGCGGGCTGAGAAATGCCCCTGATGGCGTCTTATTAACAAGGCGGCGATGATTTAACCTAAAGATAACATAGAAATAACTTAAAGTTTTTGTAGTTAATCGTACCTTTGCAGCGTCTAACAGGCAGAAATAATCATTCTGAAGTAAGTTAAACATTAAAAAATTAGAAATTATGGAATCAATTATCACCATTGCAACAGTACTGACCATGTACTTCAACGCCGCTAACGACGTGAACGCCCCCTATCTGTACAACTCAGACCTGGAGGACGGCGTGATCCACAAGATTGAGGTCTACGAGCAGAAGGCCGAGGGCCAGTTGTGCGCCAAGATGGAGTATCGCTACAGTTACGACGAGCAGGGACGCCTGACCACCCGCGAGGTGGTGCGCTGGGACGAAGCGAAGAAGCAGTGGGTGAACGACTTCCGCCATACCTATAAATATTATAAGAACGGCTACAACATGGAGACCAGCAAGTGGGACACGACGCTCCAGGCCTACGACCTGCCGATGGAGGTGACGCTCTACCGTGAGGTGGCCCCCAGCGTGACGTCGGTGAAGACGTACAAGATGAACGAGGCCAAGAACGACATGTTCCTCGTCAACAGCCTGCTCTGCATGGAGTCGCTGGACCAGATCAGCGACCGTCTGCTGGCCGTGAACTGACAAGACAGGGCAAATGCTTTCTCTCTCAACATATTAAAAACCTTTAAATAGGTAGTAAAATCCGTAATCCTGGTATACAGATTACGGATTTTTATTCGTACCTTTGCCGCCGAATATAAACAAAACAATGGAACTGATTAAAGACAAGACTTTTGGAGGCGAGCGCCCGCTGTTCGCCCAGCACGACCTGAGGCTGGAGCGGGTCACCATCACCGACGGAGAGTCGGGCATCAAGCAATGCCAGCGGATGGAGGCCTACGACTGCAAGTTCTACGGCAAATATCCCTGGTGGCACGTCGACGGTGCCTACATCGAGAACTGCTACTTCGCTGTGGGCTCGCGCTCGGCCATCTGGTACACCAACGACCTGAAGATGAAGGACTGCACCATCGACGGACCAAAGTTCTTCCGTGAGATGAAAAACGTAGAACTGGAGAATGTGGTGATCAATGATGCCGATGAAACCTTCTGGAAGGTGGACGGCCTCAGACTGAAGAACGTCGTGCTGCATGAGGGTACCTACCCCTTCATGTTCTCGAAGAACATCTACGTCGACGGATTGAAAAGCGACTCGAAATATGTGTTCCAGTATTGCCAGAACGTGGAAGTTCACAACGCGGAGATCCTGACAAAGGACTCGTTCTGGGAGTGCGAGAACGTCACCATCTACGACTCCGTGCTCGACGGAGAGTACCTGGCCTGGCACTCGAAGAACGTCAGGCTGGTGAACTGCCACTTGGCAGGCGAGCAACTGCTCTGCTATACGGAGAACCTCGTGCTGGAGAACTGCACCATCGACAAGGCCTGCGACCGCATGTTCGAATATTCCACCGTCGAGGCTGACATCCGAGGACATATCGAGAACATCAAGAACCCGACTTCGGGGCATATTATTGCCGATTCCATCGGTAGTATCACCATCGATGAGAACGTGCGAGAGCCGAACAATTGCGTGATAGAGATAAGAAAGTAATCTCTTCCCCTCCTAAGTTCTTGGCAGAGCCAAGCGGCAAAGCCGAGCGAGGAGGGGTTAGGGGTGGTCTGAAGAAGCGCATCTTTCCTTTGTTCAGACCCCCTCTAACTCCCCCTTACTAAGGGGGAGAAATAAATACCAAAAATATGAAATATAATTTTGACGAACTGGTAGAGCGGCGAGGCACGAACTGCGTGAAGTGGGACGAGAGTCCGAGTGAGGATGTCATTCCCCTGTGGGTGGCAGACATGGACTTCCGCGTGGCGCCAGCCATCCAGAAAGCCCTTCGAGAACGGGTGGAGCATGGGGTGTTCGGCTATAACATCGTGCCTGAGAGTTATTACGAGGCCGTCATCTCCTGGTTCCGTCGCCGCCATCAGTGGGAGATCCAGCGGCAGTGGATCCTCTACACCACAGCCGTCGTCCCAGCGATGTCGTGTGTCATCAAGGCCCTCACCATGCCTGGCGAGAAGGTGCTCATCCTCTCGCCTGCCTATAACTGCTTCTTCTCGAGCATCAAGAACAATGGCTGCGAGGTGCTGGAGAGCGAGTTATTGTTTACAGTTGACAGTTTACGGTTTACAGATGATTTGCTGGCAAGCCCATCAGCAGATCCGTCAGTGTATTCATCTGTAAACTGTAAACCGTCAACTGTAAACTGTACAATAAATTTCGATGACTTCGAAGCCAAGTGCGCTGATGAAAAGACCACCGTCTTCCTGCTCTGCAACCCGCATAACCCCTCTGGCCGCGTCTGGACAAGGGAGGAACTGCAACGGATGTATGATATCTGCAAGAAGCATGGCGTGAAGGTGGTGAGCGATGAGATCCACTGCGAACTCATCATGCCTGGACATGAGTTCGTGCCCTTTGGCACCATCACAGACGACTGCGTGGTGATGAACTCCCCCTCGAAGAACTTCAACACGGCTGGTCTTCAGATCGCCAACATCATCTGCTCGCATCCGTCGTGGCGTCGACGCATTGATCGTGCCATCAACATCAACGAGGTGTGCGACGTGAATCCCTTCGGCATCGTAGCCCTGCAGGCTGCCTATAACGAGAGTGAGGACTGGTTGGACGAACTGAACCAATATCTGTGGGGTAACTATCAGGTTTTGTGCGATTTCATCGATAAAAACCTGCCTCAGTGGAAGGTTTGTCCACTAGAAGGCACCTACCTCCCCTGGGTGGATGTCTCTGCGATGGGTATCCCCGTTGAGACACTCTGCCAACGCCTGCTTGAGGAGGCGAAGGTGTGGATTAACCCAGGCACGATGTATGGCCCAGAGACAGGCAAGGGATATGTCCGCTTTAATATCGCGACCCAGCGCAGCCGGCTCGTTGAAGCCTTGGAAAGAATAAAGGCCTCAATAGAACTTATCTGCAGTTAGAGTAATCATTTCCCCTCCTAACTTAGGAGGGGTTAGGGGTGGTCTGAACAAACGCTGATGCTCATGGTATTCAAGAGCCATTGTTCAGGCCACCACTTTCGAGCAAATAGTAAAGCGCTTGTTCAGACCACCACTTCGGCAGCAAGTGGCAAGAGCCGTTGTTCAGACCACCCCGCCCTGACGGGCACCCCTCCTAACTTAGGAGGGGAAGAGATTAGTTAATCAGGAAGATCTTCGTCAGTCCGTTGTAGGTAGCCTTGATGGTGGCGCGACCTTCGACAATGGGGCTGACTTCAAACTTCACGGACGGGTTATTCGAGGTAGCGATGATCTTCGAACTGTCCGTCAACTTGCCATAGACCTGATAGCGCGTCTGGTCCGTGTAGCCATTGAGGTTCGTGAAGCGGACAGGTGTCGATGGAATCACTAATTTCTGTCCGTCTGCCATGATCGTCACCTGCGGCACTTGAGGTGCCTTCAGGCTCATACCATTCTTCATGAATCCGATGCCGTGAAGGTCGAAGAGCCCCTCAGGACGCTGTGGACCACGAGGACCACCCCAGCGGGGACGCTCCGGCTTCTGGATGTCGGCACCCTCGGCCACAAGGTATATGGCATGCTTACCCGTCAGGCCCTCGACGGCTGGCACATTCTTCTGATACAGTTTAGCGGTGTGAGAGTCGTCTGCTGCAATATCGAAGACGGTAATCTCCTGACCCTTCCAAGGATCGTCGAGGCGCACATGAATCTTGAAAGCACCGTGTCTGCCTGGCGTCAGATTGAGATAAATCCCCGTTCCATCGCCATTTTTCGTACCCTCGAAGGCCTTTAGGCCTTTGGTGTCCTGAGCCAGCCCGCCAAAGCCGAAGTACTTGAAACCAACGATTCCACCGTTGGTAATGCCAGCCAGATCCATCGAGTTGTTCCATACATCATGGTTGTCCTGCATCCACTCGTTGCTGTTCGTGCCACCCGTCATAAAACAAGCGTAGCCAGCAGAGTAATACTGATAAGGTGGCAGGCCGAAGACCTGGAAGCCCTCTGAGGTCACTTCGGCACCGGAATAGACCATTCCATCGGCAGATTTGGCGGTCCATTCGTTGTCAGCAGTATAGGGGTCATAGCCCGTAATCCTGACCATGCCCCCCTTGGCAACGGGTTTCTTGTCCCATGTAATCTTCACTGGAGCCACCATCGGCTGACGGGCGAAGCCGAAGCCACGAGGGGGACGATGATAGAACACATACCACTGGCCGTTGATCTCCTGGAGCGAGCCGTGGGTGTTGTGGGCGGCATTGGTGGTGATCAGGTGCGAGCCATCCTCACTGGGCACCACGCCACGGGAGTCTACCAGCACACCACCAGAGCGCCAGGGTCCTAAGGGCGAGTCGCCAAAGGCATAGCGCAGGGCGGAGTTGGTGTTGCCGAGTCCGTATTCCTTGCCGCTATAGCCAGAGAACACCATCACGTACTTGTTGCCCACCTGACGGATACTGCTGGCCTCGAAGAAGTTGAAGTCGAGCGGGTTCTGTCCCTGATAGAGCGCCTTATACTCTGAGCCCTCCTTGTCGAGCAGACGACCATCGGCACTGCTGGCAGGGATGAAGGGGTCAATCAACTGCGTACCCTCACGCTGAGAGTACATCGTGTTCTGATCGAGTTCGCAGGCCGTCGAATGCTGGAAGCCGTAGAACACATAGGCACGGAAGCCCTTGTCGTAGTCCTTGTCCTTCTTATCCGTGATATTCTCGATGAAAACGGAAGGATCGAAGTCGATGAGCGAGCCAGGCACACACTGACGACCGTCTTCTGTGAGGTTGATGGGTACGAAAGGACCATTGGGACGGTCGCTCTTGCAGACCATCGCCACACGGCGCCAGCCACGGGAGTGGGGATAGAGGTAATAGGTCTTCTTGCCTGTGGCCTTGTCCTTCACCTCCACGAGGTCGGGGGCAAACATCGTATCCCACTGGCCGTCGACATACCAGGTGAAGATCGGACCTTCGTCGCGCCACTGGGTCAGGTCTTCGACAGGGGCAGACCACATACGGATATCACTACCGCAATAGGCGGTATAGTTCGTGTCGTGCGAGCCAATGATATAAGCCCGGAACTTGCCAGGCTGATCTGGGTCCTCAAACACACGGGGTTCGCCATCAGGCACATGCTCCCACAGGGGGAGATAGGGGTTCTGGGCGCTGACACTCAATGCCGCACACACCAAGAAAGAGAATAGAAACGATCTTTTCATATACTTTGCTATTAATACTGGTTTGTTTAGTTCTGGGATAATAGGTTTATCTATCTCGGGCAAAGATAGGGAAAAAAATTGAATCCAGCACCAAAAAGGCCAAAAAACTAGGTGGCGCATTATAAATGGAAAAGTATTGGTTACTTTGCAAAAAATTTAGTAACTTTGCACACGGTAATCATTCATATAATAAATAAGGTATGAGGAAGAAGATGCTCTTACTCCTGATGACGGGATGGACGGCTGCCTATGGGGCAGACTACAACATCGTGGACTATGGTGCCAAGGCGGATACGACCATCCTGTGCACGTCGGCACTCCAGCAGGCGATTGACGACTGTTCGAGAGCAGGCGGCGGCAGGGTGGTCGTGCCTGCAGGTATGTACAAGACAGGGTCTATCAGGCTGAAGAGCCATGTGTGCCTCTATCTTGAGCAGGGGGCGACACTCTATGGCAGTACCCGTCTGAGCGACTATATGCCGATGAAATCGGACTATGTGTCGTTGAGGACGAACACGGAGACCATCCAACTGATCTATGCCGATCAGGTGAGCCATGTAACCATTGACGGCGACGGGACCATCGACGGACAGGGCCGTGCCTTCAAGAAACTGTCGTGGAACGACGAAGGCATCACCCGCCCCCACCTGTTGCGATTCATCCAAAGCAGCGACATCACCGTCCGCGGCATTACCCTCCGCAACAGCGGCTGCTGGATGCAGCACTACCTGGCCTGTGACCGTCTGCATATCGATGGAATCAAGGTTTTCAACCGTAACAACTACAACAACGATGCCCTCGACCTCGACGGCTGTCACGACGTCATCGTCCGTGGGATCATTGCCGACAGCGACGACGACGGCATCACCCTGAAGTCTACCTCTCCCCGCCTCTGCGAGAATGTCCGCATCGCCGACTGTGTGGTCAGCAGCCACTGCAACGCCGTGAAACTCGGAACAGAGACCAATGGCGGATTCCGCAACATCAATATCAGCGGTATCGTGGTGAAGCCGAGCAGCGACCAGCGCGAGAAGTTCTTCGGCCAATGGATCGGCACATCGGCCATCTCCCTGGAGATCGTAGATGGCGGCACGATGGAGAATGTCAGCCTCTCCGACTTCACCGTCGAAGGCACGGAATCACCCATCTTCATCCGCCTGGGTAACCGCGGCCGTGGCTATCAGATGAGAGACCCAGGCACGGCTTTGAGCGGTAACGGCAACGAAGACACCATCGCCGAACTGATTCCCGTCGATCATGTGGGCACCATCGACGGCATACGCCTTCACCATATCCAGATCCGCCACGCAGGGTCGACTGGTTGTTCCATCACGGGCCTGCCTGACCATCCTGTCAGGAATGTCTTCCTTTCAGACATCACCCTCCACCACCAGGGAGGCATCAAGAGCAGCCAACTGACAGAAATTGCCGATTCCATCGCTGATGAGAAAGAGCGATCCTATCCTGAAGCCACCATGTGGGGCACCCTGCCTGCCAAAGGATTCTTCGTCCGTCACGCCCGTAACGTCCAGTTCAGCCATATCGATATCCAGACGGCTCAGCCCGATGCCCGTCCCGACTTTGTGCGGATTGATACGGAGGGTTGGGGAGACCAGGGCGACGGCACCTACCGCAACCCTGTGCTCAATGCCGATTTCTCAGACCCGGATGTCATCCGTGTGGGCAGGAAATTCTATATGGTTGCCTCCGACTTCCATTTCATGGGCATGCAAGTACTGGAAAGCGAAGACATGGTCAACTGGCAGTATATCAGTCAGATATACCGTCGTTTCGATGAGCCGGGATGGGATGAGAACCGTCATTATGCAGGTGGCTCCTGGGCACCAGCCATCAGATACCACGACGGACGCTACTATGTCTATTTCTGCACACCAGACGAGGGCCTCTATATGTCGACGGCAGAGGATCCTCATGGACCATGGGCTCCCCTGCATCTCGTAAAGCGAGTGGAGAAATGGGAAGACCCCTGTCCCTTCTGGGATAGCGATGGAATGGCGTATTTAGGGCGAAGCAAACATGGCGCTGGCCCCATCATCGTGCATCGGATGTCGGCAGACGGCAGGCAGTTGCTGGATGACGGTGTCACCGTCTATGAGGGTCCTGTGGCTGAAGGTACCAAGTTCCTCAAGCGAAACGGCTGGTATTACCTCATCATCCCCGAGGGAGGCGTTGGACGAGGCTGGCAGACAGTGCTCAGGTCAAAGTCCATCTTTGGACCTTATGAGCGGAAGATAGTGCTCGAACAGGGTTCTACCCCCATCAACGGCCCACATCAGGGAGCCCTGGTCGATGCGCCTGACGGCAGTTGGTGGTTCTACCACTTCCAGGAGACGCCCGTCTTAGGTCGTGTGGTCCACCTGCAGCCAGCCCGCTGGCAGGATGACTGGCCTCTCATGGGAGTAGACTACGACGGGAATGACGTCGGCGAGCCTGTCACGCAATGGCAAAAGCCCATCCCCAGCGGCGGACAGACACCCTCCCTACAAACCCATGACGACTTCACTGGTGCCCTCGGCCTGCAATGGCAATGGAACCATAATCCCGATGACCGCCATTGGAGTCTCTTAGCCCGAAAGGGCTGGCTGACAATCGAAGCCCAGCCAGCACCGCATCTGATGGACTGCCGTAACATGCTGACGCAAAAGGTGGTAGGCTATCAGAGCGAGAGTACCACCATCATGGAAGCCTCAGGCGACTGCTACGCGGGACTCTTCTGCTCTGGCAAGCAGTTCCGTGGTATTGGTATTTGTCAGGACGGCATTTTCATAGAAAGTGAAGGTCAGCGGGAGATCATCCAAAGCGGGCACTACCAGAGACTCTGGCTGCGGATAACTAACAACAGCCTGGAGAACACCCATCAGTTCGCTTACAGTACTGACGGCCAGCGCTTCGTCTCTGCAGGCTCCGCTTTCTCCATGCATAGCGGCTACTGGAAGGGCATCCGCGTGGGCCTCTTCTGCTATGGTAACGACGGCAAGGCCCAATTCGATGTTTTCAGTCAAAAAGTATCCCATTAGTTTGGTAGTCTGCCAAAAATACCGTATCTTTGCACCCGAAAACGCAGTTTCCCCTATTTGGGAAACCATGCGCCCTGATAGTTAAATGGATATAACAAGGCTCTCCTAAAGCTTAGTTCCGAGTTCGATTCTCGGTCGGGGTACTGAGTAGTAAGGTACCAGGTACCGCGTTTTTTGTGTTAAAGTACCTTATAATTTACCATTTCGTCGAAAAGATGTTTTCGGTTTCAGCGAAAAGGTGTATTTTTGCAGCATCAAAAGGTTAATAGATTGTTTTAAGTTATTAGCCAGCAGAGATGCCCGCTAGTAAAGATTTAGAAAAGGAGCCCGCAGCGATGTGCGCTCCTTTTCTCTTTTTTGTCATATCCGTCACGTCCTTGCCAGGGCAGATATCAGTAGTCTTCCAATATCTGCCGTAGTCGTTTCATCCGTTCCTCTTTCTTGTTCTTACGCCATTTCTTGGGAATGAGACGAGCCAAGAGAGGGAGCAGATTGGCACCGCCAGGATTAGCAGCAGCCAGTTCGGCCTCCGTCTTGTTGATCTTCAGTTGTTTCTTCAGTGCCTCAGGCAACACATCGTGGGGACCATGTCCGAAGACGACGACCTCGCGGACATTCAGCAGTTTGGAGATAAGATACACGGTATCGCGCACTTCCGTGAGATTGATCATCCGAGGCTCGTAGTTGACGTGAGAGAACGCCAGCGAACGACAACTGTCAGACACGCTGAAATAGCCCAAGGAGTCTGTCGTCGTGTTGCCGTCTGCACTCACCACGTTGGCCCCAATGACAGGCACCAGTGTCTCCACGTCGACCACCACAAGCCGCCGCTGGGCGAAAGCCTGTGATACAACTGCAGTGATGAGCAGCAACAGAAGGGGGCGAAATATCTTCATCGCCTGCAAAATTATGCATTCGGCATCATCCAGCCAAATGTTTTCAGACTATTTAGTGATTATTCAGACTACGAAAGACACGGGGTGAGCGTCAGGAACAGACTCACACGCGAAATCACGTAAACGTTTACGGAGAAAAGGACTCAAAAATGACATCCATTTCAAGACAAATTTGCTATCTTTGCAAAAGATTCACCTATTATCTATCTTAACATTAACAATTAACAAAAATCATTATGACCAAACAAATGAAACGACTGGGCACATTGTGCCTCCTGCTGATGCTCGCGATAGTGAGCCGGGCAGACGGTTTCAAGGACTTCAGCGTCATCGTCAACAATCAGGAAGGAACCCTGCTGACGGCTGAAGAGCAAGTCCAAGGAACAGCGATTGACTTTGGTGTGGCCGTTGCCGATGACGGAACCACTGTCCGCCGGGATATCGGCGAAGGCGAACTAGTCCTGACCGCAGGCAAAGTCATTGGCAATTACCACAGTGAACATGGTTGTACAAACCTGAAAGTGATTGTGGGTAATGCCACAAACGTGAAGATCACCGTAGGACAATGTACCTACAGCCCTGCCACCATCACCGTGACTGATGCTGCAGGTAATGTGGTAGCCACGAAGACTCCCAGCGGTCCTGGCTGCTGGAAGAACGACAGGAACAATGTCGACGTGCTCTATTACATGGGTGAGATAACCACCCTTACCATCACAGGCATGGACTATTGTCCATACGTGGCCGTCAGTGCCCTCACTGAGGAAGAGATTGCAGCCCTCAACGCAGAGTACACGCTCACCTACTACGACTTCGACGGTACGACCGTTATCGGCACCCAGCAGGTGAAAGGTCAGCAGCCCATCGGCGAGTTTGCCTTTGGTGCCAAAGACTGCTCTGAGATTCTCGGCGGCGTCTTCCGCGGCTGGTACACCAAACCCGAGGGCGGCAAGAAATATAAGGTGGAAGACCTCGTAGAGGGTGACATCTCGCTCTATGCCGTATCCACAGCCATCGAGTATGCCCTCCCTGGCTTCACCTATTCCTATAACCTGGCAGATGTCAACTTCGACCCTGCAGACCACGAGTGTATCGAGATCGTGGGCGACAAGGCCTACTACCACGACGCCTCTCACGGATGGGCATTCTATAATGACGAGAAGATCAACCTGCCTGTCGCAGGCAATGCTACGATTACGATTGTCAACTGCCAGTATGGCAACGGCACCAACATTGCTGTCGTCGATGCCACTACTGGAGAGACCATCGGCTCGCTGCCTGCCAAGTCGGATGCCGATGGCGGCGTAGCCTCTTTCGAATATGTAGGTCCTGCCACCACCCTCTCGCTGGTGATGGAGTCAGGCGGTGAGATGTATCTCCATAGTGTGGCCGTCGCCAACGAGAGTGCTGGCAGCGGCGATCACGAACTGGTCACCCTCGACAACGAGCCCGTCGCCGCCAACTTCGCCTTCAGCCTTGGTATTGAGGATCAGAAGGCCGACTTCGGCGAGGCCAACGACTACTTCGTGAACAGCAAGGTGACCTACGGCAGCAATCTCTCTATCTATGGCACCCGCCAGAATCAGACTCAGTTCATGCCCGAGACGCAGCAGAACGAGCCTGAAGGCGCTGTCACGGCTGCTGACGAGAGCAATGCCATCCGCTTCATCATCCAGCCGAATTTCGGCCTGACCTTCACTCCGAAGAAAGTATCGCTGAAAACCACCCGCTTCGGTACTGACAACGGTCTGCTCGACTTCGCCTGGGAGAATCCCGACAAGTCTACCGTCATATTGGCACAAGCCGTGAAGCCTGAGCGCAACGACGGTGTCAGCGAACTGTCGTACGACATCGAGGGTGCCACTCCCGCCGAGGGTGCCTGCGCCCTGCTCGTCAACCTCTACCACCTGCAGAACGGTAAGCAGATCGGCTTCAGCGACATCGTCATCGAAGGAACGCTGAACGGCACAGAGAAAGAAGTGCCCATCCTTGCTACCGTGACCATCAACGGTGAGGATTATACCGCTGAGAAACTGTTCGACGGTGGCTACGAGGCCATAATGGAACTTTCGAAGAAGGTATCTATGATTGGCGAGGACAACCCCATCACAGCCACAGCCAAGAAGGGCGAGGTAGGCACCATCATCTATGATGTCTTAAATCTTACGGGTAGTAATCCTCGGACTGTCGTTAATGCACATATCCCAATGACCCTGGGCGAAACCTCTGTCGAGTATCTGCTGACCTTCGTACAGAAGCCCGACTTCAATCTGACCTACATCGACACCGACAAGCAGACGGTGCTCGGCGAGTTCACTCGTGAGAAGGACGAGATGATCGGCGAGTTCGACCTTGACTACAACAACGCTACGGCTCCTGAAGGCCAGAAGGTGCGCGGCTGGTATCGCATCGATGCCAACGGCAAGACGAAGTACACCGCTGAGACTGTCGTCACCGAAGACATCACACTCTATGCCGTGGCTACGGAGATCGAGACACCCAGCACCTATAAGAAGTACACCTTCGACCTGACTGACAAGGCTTTCGACGCTAATGACCACGAGGCCTTCAATCCCACAGGCAGTTTCTACTGGCACGACGCACAGCACGGCTGGGCCTTCAAGGGCGACGCTGAGAACAAGATCGACCTGCTCGTAGGTCCGAAGGCCATCGTATCGCTCACCCTCTGCCGCTACGGCAATGCCGGTGACATCGTCATCACAGAGAACGGCAAAGAGATCGGCACGCTGCCTGGCAAGAACAATGAGGATGTGGACGGCGAGATCGTCGCCTTCAACTACGAGGGCGAGGGAGGCACCATCACCCTGAACCTCAGCGCCGACGGTGAGATGTACCTCCACGGTGTGAAGATCGTCAACACCAGTGAGATCAACTATGACAAGCAGGGACAGTGGTACTTCGTGAAGCCCGGCAACGCAGAGAGCCTCCTCGAGGTGCTCGAGATTGTCAACGGTGCCAACGCCGACAAGGACGCAGAGCGTGCCTACATCTTCCTGCCCAGCGGCATCTACGACCTCGGCGAGACGGTGAAGACCGCTATCAGCGGACATAACATCTCGATCATCGGACAGTCGATGGAGAATACCATCATTATGACGGCTCCCGACAAGAGCATTGAAGGACTAGGCAGTGCTGATATGTTTAACAACAGTGGAACGAACCTCTACCTGCAGGATCTCACGCTGCAGAATGCCCTCGACTACTACGGAGCCCTCGACAACAAGCAGGTGGGCGGACGTGCTGCCGTCATTAACGACGCTGGTAACCGCACCATCGCCAAGAACGTCCGTATGCTCTCTTATCAGGACACTTACTACAGTTCGAACGACAACATGCAGTCGTATTATGAGGACTGCGATATCCACGGAACCGTTGACTTCATCTGCGGTGGTGGTGATGTACGCTTCCAGAACACGACCCTCACCCTGGAGCCCCGTCAACTCGACCTGAAGGGCAGTCGTACCGTCGTCGCTCCTCGCGGAACAGTGAAGTTCGGCTATGTCTTCGACAACTGTAACGTCGTAGACCTCGCCGAGGGCAACGGCACCTGGAACTTCGGACGCACCTGGAACAACCAGCCTATCACCGTCTACCTGAACACCACGCTCGACGACCATGCTGCTGCGACACTCATCGCCTCGCGCTGGATTGAGAAGGGTATGAACAATACCGACCCCGTCTTCTTCGGCGAGTACAACACGATGGATGCCACTGGCAAGAACATCACCCCAGAGTCGAACATCATCAAGTCGCATGGCGGTGAGTTCCAGACCATCATCAATGCCGAGCAGGCTGCTGGCTTCACCTATCAGATGATGTTCTCCGAGAACCTCGAGAAGCAGTGGGATCCCGCTATGCTGACCCGCCAGTTGGAAGCCCCTGCCAACGTCAAGTATGAGGAGGGCATCGTCAGTTGGACACCAGCCAACAACGGAGCCATCGCCTATGCTGTCTTCGTCAACAATGAGTTCCTGGGTATCACCGAGGGGTCGAGTTTCAGCCTCGAGAACCTTGACTTCATCCCTGGCATGGATTATATCTCCGTTCGCGCTGCCAACGCTATGGGCGGCTTCGGTCCTGAGGCGACTATTGACGTGGAAACAGCATCCGCAGAGGTCACCCTGTCGGAGGCTGGCTATGCTACCTTCTACGACTCGAAGGCCAGTTACTCTCTGCCTGAAGGCCTGAAGGCTTACATCGTCAGTGCAGCCACTATCGACGCCATCACTTACAAAGAGGTGCCCTACGCCATCCCGTCAGGTGTACCTGTCATGCTCCAGTCAGACAACAAGAGAGGTGGTACCTACACCCTCAAGCCCACTGGCGCGACTGGCATCTACCTCGGCCAGAACCTGCTCAAGGGTAGCGACGAGGCAACAACCACCTATGCAGATACAGAAGACTGCCTGTTCTACAAACTCGCCTTCGGCCATTCCGGCTCTGCCAATGCCAAGGTATTCGGCTGGTATTGGGGTGCTGACAACGGCGCAGCCTTCCAGATTGAGGGTCATCGTGCCTGGCTGGCAATTCCACAGGACAAGGCCTCTACCCGTGGCTACAGTCTGGAGGATAATGGCACCACAGGCATCAACAAGGTGGCCGCAGATAACGAGAACGATGTCTACTACAACCTGAACGGCCAGCGCATTGCTGCACCCACCAAGGGTCTATACATTATTAATAATAAAAAGGTTATTATCAAATAAAGTAATAAAGTCATGAATAGAATCAAAATCCTCATCGCCACTGTCTTTGCTTCCATAGCCCTGACAGCCTGCGTAGGAAATGAAGACACGCCCGTCGTGCCAGTCAATCCGATAACGGACAATGTTGACAATCCTCAGGAAGAGGTCACCGACCAGCCTGCCAATGTCCGTAAATAAGACGGATTGAGCATTCAATTACACTAAAAAAGGAAGCATTGCCACGAGGCAATGCTTCCCTTTTTTATCCCTCCCATCCGTTTTATCAGCAAGGAGGGCTTTGATATGATAAGAATCTCTAATTACTTCTTAGCGGGCACCGCTGTAGCGTCCTCTTCTTTGATGGTGCGACCCATGGTCAGATAAGCCACAGGAGCAGCAATGAAGACAGATGACAGCGTACCGAAGACAACACCCAGAATCATAGCGAATGAGAACGAACGGATAGAGTCGCCACCAAGAATGAAGATGGCGAGCAGCACTATCAGCGTAGTCACAGAAGTGTTGATGGTACGGGCCAGCGTCTGATTCAGTGAGTCATTGAACAACTGCTGACGGTCACGCTTGCCATAGAGGCTGATGTTCTCACGGATACGGTCGAATACCACCACCTTATCGTTGATGGAGTAACCAATCACCGTCAGGATAGCACCAATGAAGGTCTGATCGATCTCGAGCGACATCGGAACCCATCCCCACAGTACACTGTACCAACCAATCACAATCAGGGCATCGAGAGCCAAGGCAACTGTTGAACCTACTGAGAAGGCCACATTGCGGAAACGGAACAGGATGTACAGGAAGATAGCCACCAAAGCGATTAACACGGAGATGATAGCACCATAAGTGATATCTTTAGCCACTGACGGACCTACCTTGGCACTAGAGATGATGCTTCCGCCCTGACGGATATCAGGATTCTTAAACGACTCGACGCTCTCCTGGCTGACTAAACCAGCCTTCTTCAAGGTGTTAAAGAGGATGGTCTCTGCCTGATCGTCGACATCAGGATTGTTCGATTCGATATCCCAGTTGGTAGAGATACGGACAGTCTTACCATCGGTACCGAGGGCGATAACGCTGGTGTTGGCCTCCTTCTGAGCATTCTCACCCATTGTGTTGACGAAGGCACCAGCCAAAGCCTGACGTACCTGCTCAACAGGTGTCTCCTTGTCGAGGGTCACCACATAGTTACGTCCACCCGTGAAATCGATACTCTGGCTTAAACCGCGAACGGCGAACGAGATACAGAAGATCAGGGCTGCGGCACCCCAGATAAGGAATGACTTCTTGTAGATACCCATGAAGTTGTAGTGTGCATTCTGCATCAGGTTCTTCGAGTAGCCAGTCACGAAGGTCAGTTTAGTCCACTTGTCCTTGCTCAGCATATGGTCGTAGACAACACGGGTCATATAGACAGCCGTGAAGAACGATACGACAATACCAATGATCCAAGTGGTAGCGAAGCCCTTCACGGGACCTGTACCGAAGTAAAGCAGGATGATACCTGTAATCAAAGAAGTCAAGTTCGAGTCGAAGATGGCTGAGAAGGCGTTTGAGTATCCCTTGTTCAGGGCTTCCTTCACAGAGAGACCCTTTCGGAGTTCCTCCTTAATACGCTCATAGATCAGCACGTTAGCATCCACAGCCGTACCCAAAGTCAGTACAATACCAGCGATACCAGGCATCGTCAGGGCAGCCTGGAACGAGGTCAGGATGCCGAGGGTGAAGAACAGGTTGAACAACAGAGCGATATCAGAGAGGATACCAGGAATCCAACCATACAGCATGATCATGTAGATCATCAACAGCACGAAGGCAACGATGAACGAGATAACACCCTGCTTAATAGACTGAGCACCAAGTGACGGACCAACGACCTCCTCCTGTACGATACGAGTCGGAGCCGGCATCTTACCTGAGTTCAGCGTGTTGGCAAGATCCTTAGTGTCCTCGATGGTGAAGTTACCAGTGATCTGAGAGTTACCACCATCGATCTGAGTCAGAATACGGGGAGCAGAGTAGACAGCGTCGTCGAGGACGATAGCCACGGCCTTGCCGATGTTCTGCTTCGTGATCTGGCTCCAGCGGCGGGCACCGTCAGAGTTCATCTGCATAGAGACGCAGGGATGACCCATCTGGTCAAAGTCGTCCTTACCGTTTGTAATGACATCACCTTCCAGCGGCGCACGGCCTGAAGGTTCTGTAATCTTCAGAGCATAGAGTTCGAAGATGTCACCCTTCGTATTCTGGCCACCGAAATCCTCAGCCTTGGCACCCCAGCGGAGTTTCAACTCTGCAGGCAGAATCTGACGGGCGAGATCGGAGTAGATGATCTTGTTGACCTCTGCGGTATCGCGGGCATTGGCATAACCAACCACAGCGAGCGTGTTACCCTGAGTGGGCTGGAAGATCGAGAACAGCGGATTCTGCTTCTTAGCCAGTTCCTTTGCCTGGGCTTCAATGCTGTTGTCCTTCTTGGCTAACTTGGCAGCCAGATCGTTGGCAGCAGCCTTCACGGTGTCAGCAACAGCCTTTAAAGTGTCAGCGACAGCCTCAGCAACAGTGGTGTCTTCCTCCATCACCTCTCCACCCTGGATAGCGTAGCGCTGGTTCAACTGGGCCAGCAACGGAGTGATCTCCTGAGAGTTGTAGGTCTCCCAGAACTCGAGGTTGGCACTTCCCTGGAGGAGTTTACGCACACGCTCCGGCTCCTTGATACCAGGCATCTCGACCATGATACGGCCACTCTGACCTTCGAGTTTCTGGATATTGGGCTGAACGACGCCAAACTTATCAATACGGTTACGAACGACATTGAATGAGTTGTCGACTGCCGATGCCACCTCAGTACGGAGGGCAGCCTCGACCTCAGAGTCGCTGCTCTGGGTGCTCACCTTACCCTTCATCTGCTGGGTGGCGAAGATAGCGGCGAGGGGACGGCCGTTACCTTCTTGTTTCCAATACTTAATGAACAGGGAGATAAAGTCGTTCTGACTGGTTTCCTCTTCCTTCTTGGCCAGTTCCATGGCTTTCTTGTAGGCAGCGTCCTGTTTATGGTCGGCGAGCACGTCGACAACATCAGGCACAGACACCTCGAGGATTACGTTCATACCGCCTTTCAGGTCAAGACCCAGGCCAATCTCCATCTCACGGCACTGCTTCAATGAGTAGACGCCCATATAGACCTTCTCGTTGTTGATTGAGTCGAGGTACTCCGCACCTGCTTCCTCACCCATAGCGGCAGCCTTACTCTCGTAGTGGCGTGTCACGAATGAGAAGGAGAGGTAGAAGCAGCATACGAGCATCAGAAGCACTGCGATTACTTTTACAATTCCTTTGTTTTGCATTTTGATTTTTGATGTTATTTATTATATATATATTCTGTTCGCGTACATTTTTAGCGTGCAAATATAGACATTTTTTCAGAAATGGAAAAAAATATGAGCGTTTTTCGTTCATTTTTTAAGGTTTATGCACTAATTTTAGCCAACATAAGATAGGATAATGGTCGCTGGCGTCAATTTTGTCATCAACCTGACAGTTATAAGGCGTGAAGTGGTCGGAGCACAAAATGTGGTCAATCCGGAAATAGAAGCCTTTCCGATTATATGACAAACCGAGTCCTCTTCCGGTCTCCGCGAAACAGTCCGTCAGCCCCTTGGCGATCTCATGGCGGGAGTAGGAAATGGGGTTGTCATTGAAGTCACCACACACGATGGTGGGATACTGGCTGTGAGCCTCGATATACTTGTGGACGGCCTCAGCCCCTACGGCGCGCAGCGCATTGGCATGCCCCAACTTCGTCAGCAGCAACTTCGACTCCTGCCTGACCGTGTCTCTCTGCACCTTGCCCTTCAGCATGTCCTCATAGCGCGTACGCTCCTCTTTCGAGAGGTGCGTCGACTCCAGATGGTTGTTGATCACCAGCACCGTGTCCTCACCCACCTGTAGATACCACGCCACAGAGCCGTTGGCCCGAGACTCATAGGGGATACGCTCGCGTCGGATGATGGGGAAACGAGTATGGATGCCCATACCGTTGAAAAACTCATCATTCTGGTTGAAGAAGATTGTATCGTTATACGGATAGGTCTTCTCATAACTGCGGAACACATAGCGACGCCACGTGTCCACATCCTCCTGCAGACAGACGATGTCAGCCTCTTGCCTGAGCAGATAAGGACAAATCGTATCAAAGCCCGCTCCCGACTTATAGTCGTCTACCCCCAGGTAGGAACAGACATTATACGACAGCACCTTGATGGTCCCTTCGGGTACTTCCTGCGTCGAGTGCATCGGCATATAGAGGGAAATCGGGGGGAAGGCCAGCAGATAGCCCACAATCGGGATCCACACTTTCCGCCACTTGAACGTCAGCCAAAAGAAGATAAACACGAGGTTCACCAGCAGGAATATGGGGAAAACCATACCCAGATTCGACAGCAACGGAAAGGACACCGGACTGATGCGGTCAGAATAGCCCGCTGCCAGCATCAGCAACACTGTAGCCACATTCGCTCCTGCGAAGATGTTAATGGTAAGAGTCTTCAGTTGCTTAATCATCGCTCATTGCTAGCATCGAAGAGTTTCTTCTTCTCTTCTTTCGTCAGACTGTCATAGCCACTCTTACGGATCTTGTCGAGAATGGCATCTATCTCTTCCTGGTTCTTATGTTTCCGGGCATTATACTCCTGGTCAGTCTCTCTCGCGCCACCACCCTGCTCGGCATGCATGTGTGGCTGGCTCTGGCGGCTGTTATACTGCCGCTGGTCGAAATTTCGCTTCAGGTTCTCAAAGAACTGCTGTCCGCGGCTACGGTCATAACTTCCGTTGGGATGCTTGTTCCAGTAACGGATCATCAGGTAGCCGAAGAGCATGCCCCCCAGGTGGGCGGTGTGTGCCACACCATCGCCAGAGGAACCAAGAGCAGAGAAAAATTCTATGGCCACATAACCCAGCACGAACCACTTTGCCTTGATGGGGAATGGGAACGGGATGATGAACAGCCGCTCGTTGGGGAACGTCATACCGAAGGCGAGAATCACCGCATAGACGGCTCCCGATGCACCTATCGTTGTCCAGGCATTCAATGCAGAGGCATACTGACTACCATACTCCAACACCATACCTAAGGTCGCTTGGGGAACCTGCTCAGCAACAGTCATATAGAACGAGCCGAACTGTGCCAGTTCCTGCAACAGACCGGCTCCAATACCACATGTTATGTAATAAAAAAGGAACTTCTTCGGTCCCCAGACATTCTCTATCACACAACCGAACATCCAAAGACCAAACATATTAGACAGTATATGCATGAAACTGGCATGCAGGAAGAGATAGGTCACCAACTGGTAAAAATGGAAATCACTGGCCATGAAAAAATGAAGTCCGCCGATGTCTTTCAAATCGATTCCTCGCAGTTCTAGGACAAGCGTGGCAAGGAAGGCGATCAGATTAATGATCAGCAGATTCTTTGTAATGGGGGGTATGCGGAACATCATGTTGATTGACGATTTACTAATTTACGATTATACTATTTACACTTTAGGCAGTGCGATGCACAAATCCGCTGCAAAATTACGAAAAATATCTCGTTTTAGTCCTAAAAATGAGGTTAATACTATTTTTTTTTATTAAAAAAGCAATTTTTTCTCTTTTTTTGTTGTTTCTTTAAATACTTTGCACTATATTTGCCAAGAAATTCGGCTATACTTTAGTTTTATTACTATTAATAATTTATTTAAATTTAAAAATTATGAACAAAACAGAATTGGTAGAGAAGATTGCAGCAGGCGCTGGTCTCTCAAAGGTAGACGCAAAGAAGGCTCTTGACGCTACAGTAGCAGCTATTAAGGACGCTCTCGTGGCTGGTGACAAAATCGCCCTTGTTGGTTTCGGTACATTTAGCGTAAGCGAGCGCCCTGCTCGTGAGGGTATCAACCCCGCTACCAAGCAGAAGATCTCTATCGCTGCTAAGAAAGTGGCAAAGTTCAAGGCTGGTGTTGAACTCGCCGACGCAATCAAATAATCAAAATTGTAAAATAAAAATACGTGGAGACTTCGCTTGAAGCCTCCACGTTATTTTTTACATTTATTTTACAACTACTTCGTCACTCTGATCCAGTCGGCATCTACCCAACCACGGTCACATTTAGGATCCGTCTCAGCGGCAACGAAGCCGAACTTTGCACCAATCCACTTACCCTCCTTCATCTGGAACACATCTCCACATTCGGTAAATTTCTTGCCATTCTGGCTCCAGGCAAACCTTACCTTGGAGTCATTGACCGTAAGGCGTAAATAGATGTCTTCATGAATTCCCGGCTTGTAGTCGATCTGGTCTTCTGCAGTAGGCTTCAGGGAAGCAATGATACGCTCTGTCTGAGGATTACCTTTATCAGCAGCATGGCAGGTCATCTGCACCAGTTCGAATATACTCCCCACCCTGCGAACGACCAAGGCTGAGTAGTCGAGACCCATCATAATCAAACCGCCGAACTGTCCGTCGGCCTTCGATGTCATACGAATCTTCGTGGTGACGGTGAACGCATCGGCTGGCGTCTTCTGCAATAACAGGTTGGGAACTTCCCAAAAGTTCTTCCAACCCTCAGATAGTTTATAGGTGTAGATACGGAATGTGCCGAAAGCAGTAGGCACACCGTATTTCTCATCGTAGTTTGCGTGCCACTCCCACTGTTTACCCATCATCGGCATGTTGAACTCATCACTCTCCACAGGGTTTATGATTGCCGTGCTATTGCTCTTGGGTTTTCTGTAAGTGGTGACAGGTTCGCCATTTTTGCCCATGATGGGCCAGCCCGTTGTCCAGTCAACAGGATTCAGATGCACAACACGGCCGTAAGCCTCCTTATCCTGAAAATGCAGGAACCAATCTTCCCCATATTTCGTGTGAACCCAAGCGCCCTGATGAGGGCCATTGATGTTGGTCTTACCTTGGGCCAGCACAATCTTATGTTCATAAGGGCCATATGGTGACTTCGAGCGCATGGCAAGTTGGAAACCCGTAGGCACACCACCTGCCGGACACATAATCCAATACCAACCGTCTCGCTTATAGAATTTCGGGCCTTCACAGGTACGATTCTCCGTACCATTACCATCGAAGACAATGACAGGCTGCCCGATGGCTCTCGTACCATCGGCACTCATCTCGCGTACCGTCAATACCGAAGCAAACTTAGCGCGTGAGTTCGCCCAACCGTTTACCAGATAGCAGCGGCCATCCTCGTCCCAAAGCGGTGTCGTATCGATATAGCCTTGCCCCTTGATAACACAGACAGGCTTCTCCCAACGGCCCGCAGGATCCTGTGTCTTCACCATATAGACGCCAAAGTCAGGGTCTCCCCAATAGATATAGTACCAGCCATCGTGATAGCGGATGGAAGGAGCCCATACGCCATTGCCGTGCTGGGGTGTACTGAAATGTTTCTCCAACTGCGCATCACCCTCATAGAGCGAGGTCAATGCATAATTGATAATCTCCCAGTTCACCAAATCCCTGGAATGCAGGATTGGCAGGCCTGGAACGCAGTTGAATGACGAAGCGGTCAGATAATAGTCCTCGCCACTGGCTCCGACACAAACGTCGGGGTCGCTGTAGTCAGCATTGATTACAGGGTTGGTGTAGGTTCCGTCACCATTATCAGGCGACCACACCTCAGAACGATAATTTGTCTGAGCACTGGCCCACATTGTAAGAACCAGTGTCAGACAAATAAAGAAAAACCTGTTCATATTACTTTGGCTGCTTACCGATGTAGGCAAGGATACCACCATCGACATAAAGCACATGACCGTTGACGGCGTCGGAAGCGTGAGAAGCAAGGAACACGGCAGGTCCACCAAGTTCTGAGGGATCGAGCCAGCGGCCTGCGGGTGTCTTGGCACAGATAAAACTGTCGAACGGATGGCGGCTGCCGTCTGGCTGACGCTCGCGGAGAGGAGCCGTCTGCGGGGTAGCGATGTAGCCCGGTCCGATACCATTACACTGGATGTTGTATCCACCATACTCTGAGCAGATGTTACGTGTAAGCATCTTCAAACCACCCTTAGCGGCAGCATAAGCGCTGACGGTCTCACGGCCCAACTCAGACATCATCGAGCAGATATTGATGATTTTTCCCTCCTTGCGCTCCATCATCTCAGGCAGAACAGCAGAACTGACAATGAATGGTCCTACGAGATCGATATCGATGACCTGCTGGAACTCAGCACGCTTCATCTCGTGCATCGGGATACGCTTGATGATACCAGCGTTATTCACCAGAATGTCTATCTGACCAACCTCTGCATGAATCTTCTCCACGAGAGCCTTCACGTCATCTTCCTTCGTTACGTCACATACATAACCCTTCACATTCTCGATGCCAGCCTCTTTATAGTTGGCCAGTCCGCGTTCGAGTGCTGCCTCATTGATGTCGTTGAAGATGATGTTCTTGATACCAGCAGCCACAAAAGCCTTGGCGATGTTAAAGCCAATACCGTAAGATGCGCCAGTGATCCAGGCGTTCTTACCTTCCAATGAAAATAGATTTGTCATAATTGTTTTGTTTTAGAAGTTAATCTTATATTTGGTTGCAAAGATACAAAGATAAATTGAAAAAAACAAGCCCTTTGTGCAAAAAAGGCCTGTAAAGGTTTACGTAGTGAAGAAGAAAAGTTGGACGACTCGGATTCGAACCGGGAATGACAGAACCAAAACCTGTAGTGTTACCATTACACCATCGTCCAATATGCGGGTGCAAAGTTAGTAAATATTTGGCTAATCGCCAAATATTTACCAACTAATCTTATTTGACAATCAGCAAATAATAATTTTTCTTGCCTTTTTGGGCTAGCAGATACTTGCCGTCGATGAGATCATCGGCTGTAATCTCGCGATTCTGGTCGGTAAGTTTCTCCTTGTTCAGAGAGACGCCACCGCCCTGTACCATCTTACGCATCTCACCCTTCGAGGGGAAGACGGGAGCCACCGTGGTCAGTAGTTCTATAGCAGGCTGACCCAACTGGTCGCGAGAGATTTCATGCTTCTCCACGCCATCGAACACATCAAGGAAGGTCTGTTCGTCAAGTTTCTCCAAGGCCTCCTTCGTCGACTTACCGAACAGGATGTTGGAAGCCTCGATAGCCATGTCAAGGTCTTCCTTTGAGTGCACCATCACCGTCACTTCTTCAGCAAGACGCTTCTGGAGGATACGACGGCCTGGATCCTGCTTGTGTTCCTCGACGAGGGCATCAATGGTTTCCTTGTCAAGCGAGGTGAAAATCTTGATATAACGCTCTGCGTCCTCATCGCTCACGTTCAACCAGAACTGATAGAAGCGATAGGGCGTTGTACGATTGCGATCGAGCCAGATGTTACCACTCTCCGTCTTTCCGAACTTCTTACCGTCCGACTTCGTAATCAGCGGACAGGTCAGGGCAAAGGTCTCCACTTCATTACCGAGTGTACGACGAATCAGTTCCGTACCTGTTGTCATGTTACCCCACTGGTCGTTACCACCCAACTGGAGTTTCACGCCATAATGCTGATAGAGATACAGGAAATCATAGCCCTGCAACAACTGATAGGTGAACTCGGTGAAAGAAAGTCCATCACGGGCAGTACCATTCAGACGTTGCTGCACGCTCTCCTTCGCCATCATATAGTTCACCGTGATATGCTTACCGACCTCACGAGCGAAATCGAGGAAAGTGAAGTCTTTCATCCAGTCGTAGTTGTTGACCATGATGGCAGCATTCGGTTCCTTTGACTCGAAGTCGAGGAACTTCGCCACCTGTTTCTTAATGCACTCCTGATTGTGATAGAGTGTCTCGTTGTTCAGCAGATTACGTTCCTGTGACTTTCCAGAAGGATCGCCAATCATACCAGTAGCGCCACCCACGAGAATAACGGGACGATGACCACAACGCTGCAGATGACGGAGCATCATAATACCGCAGAGGTGTCCGATATGCAGAGAGTCTGCCGTAGGGTCAGTACCCAAGTAGGCGGTCACCATCTCCTTCTGGAGCAGTTCCTCAGTACCGGGCATCATCTGTGCCAGCATACCGCGCCATTTCAGTTCTTCAATAAAGTTCTTCATACCTTATTATATATATTATTTGTTTACTGTTCACTGTTTACAGTTTACAGTTGATTACTTCTATAGTCAGAACGGCTTGCCAGCATATCATCTGTAAACTGTAAACCGTCAACTGTAAACTAATTCCCCTACGGCACAGGGTCGTAGCCACTGCCTCCCCAAGGATTACATCTCAAGATGCGCCAGATAGCCAGTCCGAGGCCCTTGACAGGTCCATGCTTCATGATGGCTTGCTTTGCATATTCACTACAAGTAGGCGTAAACCTGCAAGAAGGTCCCAACAGAGGGGATATGCATATCTGGTAAAACCGTATAGGTAGGACCAACAGCCAGGACAATATGTGAGAGAGCCGCTTCAGCATTCTTCACCCTTTCACCTTTCCACCCTTCGCAATACGCAGCAGGATTCTGACCACGCGTTCTTCCACTTCCTTGGTTGGGTAATGTTTGTCTGAGAGCCAGATAAGCCCTATCAGCATCTCCTGATGATCAGCCATTTGCTCCCACACCAGTTGCTTGTGCTGGCGATACGCCTCACGAATTTGGCGCTTCACCCGATTTCTGTCGACAGCATGCTTGAACCGCTTCTTAGGGACACTGATCAGGAGTTGGGCAGGCCCATGGCCACTACGTCGTTGAATAGTCTGGTATACGGCTCTGAGGGGAAAGGCAGAAACAGACTGGCTGTTGCCATTATCAAAGAGCGCCTCTATCAGCAGATTGCTTACCATGCGCTCCCGTTTCCTGAAGGTAGGAGCCGCCGCCATCGTGCTAACCTTGTTTCTCCAAGAGATAATGCAGTAGGGCTCCCGTCATCGAGGGATATTTCTCCGAGGGTGCCTCAATGTCCAGGCGCAGACCTGCGTCCTTGGCAGCCTTGGCCGTTGCCGGACCGAAGGTGGCGATGGCTATCTCGCCTTGCTTGAAGTTGGGGAAGTTCTTCGTCAAAGACTCTATACCCGACGGACTGAAGAATATCAGCATATCGTAGTCGAAGGTCTTGATCTCCTCTGGGGTGAAGTCATTGCTGACAGTCTTATACATCACACACTCTCTGTGGGTGAGTTTCTTAGACTCCAGCAGATTCGAGAGACTGTCATTATGGACATCACTCATCGGCACCAGATACTTTTCGTTCTTGTGCTTCACCATAGCAGGAATCAAATCGTCCACACGGCCTGTCTCGCCGAAGAACACCTTGCGCTTGCGATATTGCACATACTTCTGGATATACAGGGCGATAGTCTCTGTGACACAGAAATACTTCATATCCTCAGGAATAGTGATACGCAACTCCTTGGCCATATTAAAGAAATGGTCAATGGCATGACGTGAGGTAAACACGATGGCCGTATAGTCAAGGATACTGACCTTTTGGGCACGGAACTCCTTCGCACTGATAGCCTCCACCTTGATAAAAGGACGGAACACCAGTTCAACCTCAAATCTGTTCGCAATGTCAAAGTACGGCGACTTCTCACTGGCAGGTCTGGGCTGTGAGACTAAAATCTTCTTTATCATCTCTGTCTTAAAAAATTACTCTCAAATGATTCACAATAACCGCCAAACCACCCCAAAGTGAAAGCAGCGGTACCATTTCAAGGGCGCAAAAGTACAAAATTATTTGCATATAAAGCGCTTTTTGAGAAAAAAAGATGACATAAGTCTTATAAAATGTTAGTATTTTGATTAAAACCACTACTATAAACGTATAAATAGCGGCATTTTGTATAGGAAACTGGAAATAAGCGCGCAACAGCAAGACGGGGAAGAGCAAGACCCCTTCCATCGAGATGAGGAAAATAAGCAATGTAAGAAATTTTTTATTCCTCGAACTGTCAAACATGATGGTATTCACGATGGAATAGAGAAGGAACTTGAACAGGAAATAGCCAACCATGACAAGGAAAATCACCCCCAGCAGCAGGTGTTCTGTCGAGAAGATGAACGTGTCGCCTCCCGTAGCAATTGCGTAGAGATAATACAGCATTGAGCAGGTCAGACAAGTGATAACCGAGAAGACAAGTTGAATATTGATTTCGTCGCCCGTCTCCGCCACAGAGTGTTCACCCCTCTGTACATAAAAGAAGTCCTTCACCTGTCGGCCGATGAAACCAGAGATTCTGGAGAAACTGAATGTCATCACCAGGAAACAGAGAATCAGCAGCCCCGAAATGAGGCTGTCATTACTCAAGGTCTCAGGCACGGGGTCACCTGCCACACCATAGCGTCCCCCGTCCAACTCTGGATGATAGAGCGAATCGTTCGAAAAGAAGTTCTCTCGATAATAGGTGGGTAACTTCACGTCCTTCAAGTCTCGCGGAATCTCCTCGCCAGGCAGATGAAGTGTGTCTGGACGCTCACTATAGTGAATCTCGTCTGGTGCGAACCACGCCTGGATGGCAGAGTCCTGCTGGGCAGGGGTGGCATCCTTAGGCAATAACCGCAGCACCTGATAAGGTGTCTGCGGCTTTGCTGGTGTCCGTGGCACTAAGTCAAGTGCGACGATACTGGGCGGTTCTACGTAGATCGAGTCTTGCATCAGATTCCAAACTCCTTGCGGATATCATCCACACGGTCAAGTTTTTCCCAGGTGAACAGTTCCACATCGATGGTCTTGGTCTCATGGTAGTGGCTGGTAAAGGTCTTTTTGACAACTTCACTCTTCCGTCCCATGTGTCCATAGGCAGCAGTCTCACTATACATGGGCTGACGCAATTTCAGGGTGCGTTCAATGGCTTTCGGACGCAGGTCGAAGAGCTGCTCGATCTTCTGGGCTATCTCCGCATCGCTCATCTGCACCTTACTGCGACCATAGGTATTCACGTAAATGTTCATGGGTTTGGCCACGCCGATGGCATAACTCACCTGTACGAGCATCTCGTCGGCCACGCCAGCGGCCACCATGTTCTTGGCGATATGACGGGCAGCATAGGCAGCCGAACGGTCCACTTTCGATGAGTCCTTGCCCGAGAAGGCACCTCCCCCGTGAGCACCCTTACCACCATAGGTATCGACGATAATCTTTCGGCCCGTCAGACCCGTATCGCCATGAGGACCACCAATCACGAACTTACCCGTGGGGTTCACGTAGTATTTGATGTCGAGGCCGAAGAGGTCGAGCACCTTCTGTGAGTGGATCTTCTGTTTCACACGGGGGATGAGGATATTAATCACGTCATCCTTGATCTTGGCAAGCATCTTCTCGTCCTCGTCAAACTCGTCGTGTTGGGTGCTGACGACGATGGTGTCGATACGCTCTGGGATACCAGCGTCGCTGTACTGCACCGTCACCTGACTCTTGGCGTCCGGACGGAGGTAAGTCATCTCCTTTCCCTCCTTGCGGATCTCGGCCAGGGTACGCATGATGAGGTGTGCCAGGTCGAGCGACACAGGCATATAACTCTCAGTCTCATTAGTGGCATAGCCGAACATCATACCCTGGTCACCTGCTCCCTGCTCGTCCTCGTCGGCACGGTCAACACCCAGATTGATGTCGGCACTCTGCTCATGGATGGCTGTCAGGATACCACAGGAGTTACCGTCAAACTGGTACTCCGCCTTGGTATAGCCAATGCGCTTGATGGTGTTGCGGGCGATGGTCTGCAGATCGATATACACTTCGCTGCGCACCTCACCCATGATCACTACTTGTCCTGTGGTGACAAACGACTCGATGGCGCAGCGGGCCTTGTCGTCGTATGCCAGGAACTGGTCTAATATTGCATCACTGATCTGATCCGCCACCTTGTCGGGATGGCCCTCAGACACAGACTCTGATGAAAATAAATAACTCATTCTATACTATAAATTATAAATCGTAAACTATAAACCGTAAACTGTAAACTGTAAACTGTAAACTGTAAACCGTAAACTGTAAACAAAAAACTACTCCTCCGGCATCATGATGACCTCTGCACGGTTGCCAGCCTTCAGGACCTCCTGTACGAAGGCGCTGATACTCTCTGGTGTCTGGGCGTTCACCATCTCTTCGTAGCCCGTGTGGAAGTCAACCCCCCACTGGCGCCAGTCGTTAATCTGATTCATCCAGTAACCGTTCTGCTTCAGTTGGTCACCATGGTTCTTCAGCATATACTCCTTCACCTTCGTCAACTTGTCGGGATCACAGGTCTTGGCGATAGCGGTCACCTCGTCACGCATGATCATCAGGGCGGTGTCAGCCTTCTCTGGCTTCATCGGACAGTAGACGAACATGGTGGTGCTGATCTCATAGTCATCGCGGCTAATGCCAGCATTGCTACTCACGGTATAGGCGGCACTGGCATCCTCGCGAATCTTCTTCAGATACTCCATCATCAGCACCTGTCCGGCCATGGAGGCCTTGACCCTATTCTCCAGCGTATAAGGCAGATCCTTTGAATACCAGAACATCACGGCAATGGCCTTCGGGGTCTCTGACTTATGCTTGAAACTGTTGATGACCTCGCCAGTGAAGTCTGTCGAAATGTTCTTTCCTTTCTCAATCTTCCCCTTGGCAGGCAGTGAGGCGATATACTGCTCAATCAGCGGACGGATGGTAGCCTCATCGTAGTTACCGACGATGGTGAAGGTATAGCCTGAAGCATCAGCGGTGCGCTCCTTGGCCATCTGAAGGATACGGTCGTAGTCCACCTGCTTCAGGTCTGCCACCTCCAGCGACTTGACACGAGGACTATGACTGCCGATGGTGGCGTTGAGCGAGTCGCTGAATACGGCCTCAGGCTGCAACAGACGGTTCTTCAGGCTGATCTCCGTGGTCTGCATCAGGTTGTCGTACGATTTCTGGTCCTTGTTGATCTGAGTGAAATAGAGATACACCAACTGCAGCATGGTCTCCACATCCTTCGGTGTCGACGATCCGTTGACACTCTGCCTGTAAGCACTCATCGAGAGACTTGCGCTGGCGATCTTGCCTGCCAGGGCCTTCTCCAGTTCGGTATGAGAGAAGTTCCCCAGGCCGCTGGCCTCTATCACGTCGTTGAACATCTTGACATTGGGCAGATCCTCATCGCCGTAGAGTGAGGAGCCTCCGAAGCCCTCACCACTCAGCAGCACCTGGTCTTTCTTCAGGTCGGTCTGCTTCAGCACCACCGTCACGCCGTTCGAGAGTTTCAGTTCCGTATAGCCGAAGGTATCGTTCTTCGTCTCACTGAGGATAGTACCTTTTTGGGGCAATGTAGTGATCAGCGGCTCGTCCTTCACATTGTCCACGTAGGCCTCGATCTGGGCAGCGCGGGCGTCGGCAATGGCTTTCTTCAGCCCCTCCTCCGTAGGATAGACGGCCCCTTCCTTCTCATTGTTGAAGTTAAGCACCACAAGGTTGGTGTCACTCGGCGATACCAGTTCCTTCATCACACTATTGATGGCTTCCAGGGGAATCATTGGAGCGATCTGCTTCATCGTCGTATAGGTATAGTCGATGCTGGGGATAGGTTCCTGATCGAGGAAGTGCTGCACATACTGGTTCACGAACTGGCTGTTGAAACGCTTGTCCTTGTTGGAATATGCCTTCTCGAGATTGCTCACGTAGTCAGCCTTGAAACGGTTGTATTCCGTAGCCGTGAATCCGAACTCAGCGGCACGGCGGGCCTCAGTCAGGACATTCGTGACGGCTGCCTCCGTCTGACCGTCCTTGGGCAGCACATCCACCTCAAAGGCATCGACAGCCTTCGACAGGAGATAGTTGCCGTCGCCGGCTGATGCCTGCAAGAACGGGCTCTCGGGCTTCTCTGCATATTCCTTCAGACGATTGTTCAGCATCGAGAGGGCTGCATCCTTCACATAATCCGTGACGATATAGGCCAGCGTTCCTTTCAGGGAGTCGGGGAAGGCCTCATGCTTCATCATCACGTAGGCCAGGTTGTACTGCTGTTCCTTGTCCTTGTCGATGACGAAGATCGGCTCGGCATTGTCTGGCACGGGCTCTGCCACTACCTTAGCGGCATCGGGGCCTGGGGTTGCGATCTGCGAGAACAGGTCCTTGATCTTCTGCTCCACCTTGTCCACATCCACATCGCCAACAACGATGATACCCTGATTGTCGGGACGGTACCACTTCTCATAGTATGCCTGCAGGAAGGGTCGCTCAAAATTGTCAATGATCTCCATCAGTCCGATAGGCATACGGTAGCCGTACTTCGAATTGGGATAGAGTTTCGGCAGGTCGCGCTCCAGCATACGCATCTGGGCCGAAGTGCGCAGGCGCCACTCCTCGTGAATCACGCCACGCTCCTTCTCAATCTCCTCCTGTTCCAACAACAGGCCGTCGGCCCAGTCGTAGAGGATCAGCAGACATGAGTCGACGATACTCTCACGGGTCGTGGGTACATTACTTATATTATAAACCGTCTGGTCGATGCTTGTGTAGGCATTCAGGTCAGTACCGAACTTCACGCCGATGCTCTCACACCAGCGCAGCAGTTCGTTGCCCTTGAAGTGCTTTGAGCCGTTGAAGGCCATGTGCTCCAGGAAGTGGGCCAGTCCGCGCTGGTCGTCATTCTCCTGGATAGAGCCCACGCGCTGGGCGATATAGAACTCGGCACGGTTCTCCGGCCAGTTGTTGTGACGGATGTAATACGTCAGTCCGTTGTCGAGTTTGCCGATACGTACATCGGGATCCACGGGAATTGACGGCATCTCTTGTGCCGATAGCGTCACACTACTGGTCAGCGCCAGCAAGAGGCTAAGGAATAGTTTCTTCATCTTCATAAGTTTGGTTATTGAATATTTGGGTGCAAAATTACTGCTTTTTTCTCAATTAGACGCAGAAGTCATCTAAAAACTACGTTTTTTTATTTTTTGTTTATAGTTTAAAGTTTATAGTTTATAGATGATTACTTCTATAGGCAGAATTTCTATAGGCAGAAACTTCTAAAGGCAGAAACTTCTAAAGGCAGGATGAGTGGCTTGCCAGGTTATCATCTATAAACTATAAACCTTAAACTATAAACAATAAAACTCACTTCCTCCTATTCCTCGGATGGTGTTCGAGAATTTCGCGTCTCAGTGTCGAGGTGTCGATATGCGTATAGATCTCTGTCGTGCCGATACTCTCATGACCTAATAGCGCTTGGATCACCCTCAGGTCGGCACCTCCTTCGAGCAGGGCGGTGGCAAACGAGTGGCGCAGGGTATGGGGCGAGATGGTCTTCTGGATACCTGCCTCTTCCGCCTGCCGCTTGATCATGATGAGGATCATCACTCGCGTCAGATGCGCCCCCCGGCGGTTCAGAAACACATAGTCCTCCTCGCCAGACTTGATCGTCATGTGCTGACGGTCGTCGAACCAGTAGTCAAGTTCCTGGATGGCCCGCTTCGAGATAGGCACCAGCCGCTCTTTCGAACCTTTGCCCAATACGCGGATGAACTGCTCATCGAGATACAGGTTCGAGAGTTTCAGGTTTACCAGTTCACTTACTCGCAAGCCACAGGAGAAAAGTACCTCAATAATAGCCCTGTTCCTGTGTCCCTCCCACTTCGAGAGGTCGATGCTCGCTTCCAGGCGGTCCACCTCGGCCGTCGTCAGCACCTCAGGCAGGTGCTGTCCTATCTGCGGCGACTCCAGCAGTTCCGTAGGGTCGTCATCACGATAGCCGTCCAGTTGCAGGAAACGGAAGAAACTCCTCACCCCACTCAGGATCCTGCACTGACTCCGTGCATGAATGCCGATGTCGTGCAAGCCTGCCGAGAAATGCTCCAGGTCTTCCAGCCGCACCTCTCGCGGGTCCTTACCCTCCCCTTCCAGATAGTCGAGCAGTTTCCGCAGGTCACGCTGGTATGCATCGAGCGTATTGCCCGACATGTTCCGCTGCAGTTTCAGATACCGCACGTATCGCCTTACCATCTCTTGCTGAACCTTTTCCATCTCTATATCCAAGTGGTTCGGAGTCCCCGGGTCTTTCTGCTTGTCAATTCTTTTATCGCCAGATGATTCTTGGTGGTGCAGGTAGCCAAGGGGCATTCCCTCCTGCCACAGATGAAGACACAGCGGAATGGGTCCTTGTCGTAAATGTCCATTTCTCTGGCTTGTGCTGACTGTCGAACTCTACAAACTCTTCGTATGTCGGCTGTTTGTCAAGCCCCAGTTCCATCACCTTATTATATATAGCCCGCCGGCTGGGAGCATTAAACGGCGCATCATTCTGATTCATCATGCTATTTTCCGTAGGTCGATAGACACCCTTGAAGAAGGTATAGCCGCCTTCATACGTTCCAATCTTTTCATTGGCGAACTCGCCATCATAGATGAACCTGCTCCAAAGAACCTTCGTGGAATCCTTTTCCGAATCGATATTCATGAACCATGCCCATTTCTCATGCAACTCCTTCAGAGCCTTGATGTCAGCATCCGTGACGGAGCCTTCCGTAGAGCGCACATATTCATCGGCCAGTTTCGCGAAGCCATGGCCGATGGCCTCATGCGTCAATACCTGCCGGAACGTCTCGCTCTTCAGACTGCCGACCACCGGACACAGGGCGATGGCGTAATTGTAGTCAGTCTTCTTCTGGTCTCTTACCATATAGGTTATACCCTTTTTTTGATTAGTATTCAGTATCACCACCGCCAAGGCATGGATGGAGTCGATGTCTTCCACCTTCTTCACATAGTCCATCACGCGATTGGCATCTACGGAAATGCCTGTGGTCTGATGATCCGGTACCGTACGGAAAACTGTTGATAGGCCATCAAAGCGATTGCGCTCGGAGACGGCCGTCACCTGATAGACGTTGAAATAGTCACGGAGCGACTTTATAGGCTCCTCACTGAAGAGATTGTCCACCGCCTGGTTCATGACTTCATCATAATAGCCGCTGTTAATGTCTTCATCCAGGAAGCCGTCACCCATCAGCACGAAGGGAATCCCTTTGCCCACCTTCGCAGTATTCAGCACCTTCACCTTCCCATCCTGAGAGAAGTCCGCCGAGATGGAACTGAAATACGGTTCCTGATATAGCCACAGCGTATCAAGCCCCAGATAATTACCCTTGTCGTCCTGCATCGCCATGAAGAGCGCACCCTCTCTCGGATATGGTGTTGAGTTCAGCCCCACATAGAGCATCATTGTTTCACCTTCATAGTCAGTTCTGCTTCTGGACTGATAGATGGGGTCCAGTTTCACCCATTCTTCCAGGCCGTCGGTGGCTAACAGCATCAGGTCTTTCACGTTGATGTTTGTGTGGTATGTAAAGGTCCTGCTGCCTCCGCCCTCCTCTATCATCCACTCATCCTGGTCAAACCAGGCATACTCATCGCGCTGTCTGATGCTGACGGTCTTCGTCTCACCACCAGCCTCTATGGTCATGACGGCCGTGCGGGGACTCTTCGTCCTGTTCGTCGATATGGTGGCAAGGGTGATGACATTCTCACCGGCCTTGCCGCTCCCTGGCGAGAAGGTCAGCCAGTTTGCCGGACAAACAGCCTTCCACGACTTTTCCGACCTGAACCTAAACTCGGCAGTCTGGTTAGTCACGGAATAGAGTTCCACTGTTTCCGGGGTTGACAGGGATATCACCTCATCTTCTTTTTCGCAACCTACCATCAGGAACAGCGCCAGGCCACATGCCAGTTTACATATCCTTTCTCTTATCATATAAACACCTCTAAATGTTTCGGATGCAAAGTTACGTATTTATTCTGACAAAGCCAAATGTTTAGTTACGCCTTTTTGTGATTTTATAAGAAAGTTTTCCGGCTTTTTGTTGCACGGATACGATAAAAGCACTATCTTTGCACCTGAGTATTATTATTCACTAAACAAATACAACAATGAAAGAATTAAAAGGAACAAAGACCGAGAAGAACCTGCAGGAAGCCTTTGCCGGTGAGTCGCAGGCCAGGAACAAGTACACCTACTGGGCATCGAAGGCCAAGAAGGACGGTTATGTACAGATTGCCGCCATCTTTGAGGAGACGGCTAACAATGAGAAGGAGCACGCCAAGATGTGGTTCAAACTCCTGGAAGGCGGCGCCATCAAGTCTACTCCTGAGAACCTCGAGGCTGCTGCCAACGGTGAGAACTTCGAGTGGACAGACATGTATGCCCGCATGGCTCAGGAGGCCCGTGAGGAGGGTTTCGACGAGATTGCCGAGAAGTTCGAGGGAGTGGCCAAGATTGAGAAGGAGCACGAGGAGCGCTATCGTAAGTTGCTCGACAATATTAATAAGGAACGTGTGTTCTCGAAAGACAACGACGTGATCTGGCAGTGCTCCAACTGCGGACATATCGTCATCGGCAAGAAGGCTCCCGAGGAGTGCCCCGTCTGCAACCATCCGCAGTCCTACTTCCAGGTGAAAGCCGAGAACTACTGATTATTTCTATTCCAGAATAATCACCTCTTACCCAGGCGCAGACCGAAGAACGTTCGGATGCGCCATTTATTGTTTTGTACGGTGAGGTTATCCTTATCGCCGATGTTGGTGAAGTTGAACACCATCGATAAGCCGATGAACTTGTTGCCCCATTGGCGGACGACGGCTCCGCGACCTGTGATGATGACCTCAGGGAAGTGATAGTGAAGGGGTATGCGGTCGTCGCCGAAAACCATTGACGTATTGCTGTAGACGATGAACGTGGGCAGGGCGGAGATATGCAGCAGCCAGCCCTGACCTGGCACGTAGTTGTAGCCATAGCCTGCACCGAGTCCGATGTTCGTCATCTTCAACTGCATCTCCTGTTCCCAGTCGAGGGTGGCACGTTGCCCCATCCCTGATGCTGCCAGGAGGAAACTGCCTGCGGAGCGGCGCTGGATGTAACTCTGCGAGAAGGCGGCGGGATAGGAGAACCGGCGGCTGTTGAAGACGTAGAATGCGTTCAAGTTGAGCGTCTTCACTTTCAGCATACCGTCAGGCAGTCCGATGCGTTCCATGCCCTCATGGTCGTGCCAGCCAGTGAAGTTCTGGGCATCCTGATAGATGACGTCAAAGCCGAAACGACGCCCATAACTGTTGAAGTTCAGTTCATAGTCGCTGTACCTGCCCATCAGTTTCGCTGGATTGAGTGATACACTGAGCGAGAATCCCAGATAACTCACACCCATACTGAGCGTCGCTTTCCTGTTGGCTTTCATCTCCGACTTGAAATGCTGGCCGTTATCGAAGCCCTCGGCCTCAATCTTTGCCCCTGACACGTTCATCCTCGCCGTGATGGTCCACTTCGTCTGTGGCCTCGTGATATATGCGGTGTCGATGTTACCCAGACGGTAGTATCTGGCTGCCAGAATGCTGTCAGCACGATGGAAGAGGCTCTGCGCTGACGATGGCAGAACCAGACTGCTCATTTCCGCAAGCAGCAATATGAATATCATGCGGGTTGGCATAAAGTCTGCATATAATCTTTTGTCTGTAAATGTTGCTGACTCCAATATCATAAACGAGTAATAATTGTAGATTTAATAGCCCCGATCGTTTCTTGGGGAATCCCTAATGGAGTAGCATAATCTGACCAGTGAGCAATTACATCAATTATCTTTTCAATAATCTCACGAGGCCTCTCTATTGGTTTTGATGTCACAAATTGTGATATCAAAATTCCTTCTTGTTGGTTCTCTGAGAGATTTGATATCACATTTTGTGACTTCAAATCTTCTAAAGTCACAATTTGTGATCTTAAAGCATTCCATTCTTCTTTTGTGACTTGGAACATGAAATCATCAGAGAAGTGATAGTGAAGGGGTATGCGGTCGTCGCCGAAAACCATTGACGTATTGCTGTAGAATCTCTCTACTTGTCCGTTCCACCATACAATACATCAATACCTCTTGTTGTTTAGCAGAAAGTATCAAATTATCAGAGTTACTATAAGAACTAGTGTCTAAGCTAGTGTCTAAGCTAGTGTCTAATCTAGTGTCTAATCTAGTGTCAGAGCGACTATCAGAGTTGGTGTCTAAGCTCGGACGCTTGAAGGTTATCCAGACGAATAGCCCATCAGTACCATATTCTGGCTCAGGCAATCCTGCATCCTTACAAGCATCCATCATTCTCTGTACACCTGTTCCCCAGCTTTCCAAGAAGCCTGTTTTGAACAGTGCTTCCGCAATAATGGGGTTCTGAGGAAAAGAGCGATGCGACTGTTTGATGGTCTCAACAGTCAGTTCATTAGGCAGATGGCCCAATATCTTTAGGTCAGGCGTAATGCCAAAGAACAACCATCCACCATCAGTATTCAGGAATGCACATAGCGACTGCATTCCCTTGATGAGTTCCCCCGTAGTCTTTTTCAGTTCAAGTACTCGGTTCTCGTCTTTTGCTATTATCTCTTTTATTCCGTTTAAATCCATATTTTGTTTGCAAAGATAATCATTATTATTGTATTTACATATTACGGATTAATCAATATTCCAATAAGCGTCAGGATCACCATCAAATATAGTGTCTATGTCATCGTCACTATACCCCATTTCATCTTGAGCATATGAACCTTTATAACTTTCATACGACGAATATTCACCATCTATTGGCTTATCATATTCTGCATCAATACGATCACCGCCTTCGTCAATAGGAATCACTTTTCCATGCAGCTCAACATAAGCTACACCTTTATGAAAATCATCTCCAGAATCAAATTTACAAGGTATTTGCAATTCTCCTCTGCTATTAAGAAATCCGTATTTCTCTAGATTATCATCATACACACAAGCCTTTCCTTCATGGAAATCAGAGGCTGATGCCCATCTTAGCTTGCAAATTAAATTACCACGATAATCTATAAATCCGTATCTTCCATTTAGTCCTTTTACTACAGCATAGCCTTCATGGAAACTTCTGGCTTCCATCCATCGAAGAGGAATCTGTAATTTTCCTTTTTTATCAATAAACCCCCATCGGTTGTTTTTCCCTTTTACAGCAATAAGCCCTTCTGTAAAGGCAATCTCCTGACTTGAAATAGACGGATTAAACCAGTGGTCGAATTTGAAGCCAAAAGTCCATTTAGATGGTATAACGTATTCTCCATGAAGGTTTATTAGACTTCCTTTTGGAGGCACAAATTCATTCTGTTTCTCGTCCGAGACAAAAGCTAATCCATCATGAAAATTGTAAGCTGATGGCCATTTACATGGTATAACCAGCTCACCTTTGCTGTTAATGAATCCAAATTTTCCATTATTCCCAATGACAAGGGCTAATCCTTCCTTAAAATATAGCGAACATATCTCCTGTGGATTTCCAGAGAAATCGTATGTAAATGGTTTTTTTGTAGACAAATCATTTTTCTTTACCCATTCTTTAGGTAGAGGTGTTACATTCTCAGGATTATCATAAGGTTCCACTATATCATGGGAATATGTAAACTTACCTTCTTTATTTATGAAGCCACTATCTCCAAATTCTGTTGTAACCTTTGCATATCCATTGCTAAATGAGAATGCTTCAGAATAATTGCATGGTATAACCAATTCTCTTTCTTCATTTATGAAACCATATCTGGCACTAACACCACAAATCCGATCAATGTCGTTTATAGACTTTTGAACAGCTGCCAACCCTTCGCTATATGGGTAAACATCAATCCATGGGCAATTGTGAAGTAATTCTCCATCGTAATTAATGTAATCCCAAACACCTTCATTTGTTTCTACTAGCGCAACACCATTGATAAACTTCATTGCTTCTTTAAACTGGCATTCTATTGATAATTGTCCGTCAAGTCCCAAATAACCATACAAACCTTTGTCATTTCTAACAACTCCAAAACCAGAATAAAAATCTTCGGCATAATCCCAAATAGGATTAACAATGATGATCCCTTTATTATCTTTATATCCCCATTTGTGCCCCAACAAGAATGGAGTGAGTATTTGTTTTCTATTCATATCTTTCGTGATTTGCTATGGGATTATAAACAATTGATATAATTGGATATTCGAGTAGTACGCATAATTTCCATTAGTCAATATTCCAATAAGCACTGGGATCACCATCAAAAATGGTATCAATCTCATCATCGCTATATCCCATTTCATCTTGAGCATAACTCCCATGATAATTATTATATGTGGCTCTATTCTTGGGAGTATAAACTGTACCTGTGGCATTCTTTGTCTCTCCATTTTGCTCGTTTTGGATAAATGTACCGTTTATGATATGACCTTCCATTCCGTTTTTTCTCACAAATATATTACCAATTAGAGGACCTATGTAATCATATTCGCAAGGAATAACACATTGACCATCCTTATCATAAACACCATATTTCCCTCTATTCTGCACTTTATAATGCCAACCGTCAAAATGAATGCATTCATAACAACTTGTAAGTTGAACGCCATTTGATAATGAAACAAGTACATACCCATCATCATCCAAAAATATTTCAGCAGATGTCTCATGTATTAATGGAGATCGCATGTGTTTTACATAACCAGTATATATAAAGTCAGATATGACGTTGTTTTCGCCATCAACAATTCCCCATTTATTCTCTTTATTTCTTGCAATGTAGCGATTCTTATACAATAATTTTATAGCTATGTTATATTCATGCGACGGAACGGCTCCATAAAAGAACCCTTTGTAATCAATATAAGACCAATAACCATCATTAGATCTGACTTCTGCAAATAGACCAGTTAGATATGGTGATTTATAAACGCGGAAATTGCACATCCTGTCAAAAACAGTATCTATCCACAATGCACCATCATCTAAAATGACACCATATTTTCCGTTTCTTTCAACAATTGCATATTTTCTATTGTCTAATCCATTTTTTTTCAGTTCTTTCTGATAATTGGCATTATCTGTAAATGCAATAAAATCACTTATAAAAATATAATCTTTATTGACTATTATTGGCCCTATCTTGCTGATAAAATTAATTGCATAATATTTGTTATCCAAAATGATTCGAAATGTAGAACTATTCTTATAGCTCTTTATTTCATCATATATACATTCAAGTAACAGCTCGTTTTCATAAGAAACGATTCCATATTTGTCATTCATCTTAACTACAGCAAAGAAAGGCCAACATCGATCTTTGGTGGGAACGATTTCTATTGCGTCAAAAGCTGCAGGTATGTAAATCTTTGTTGCAGACATTACACCCAGATACCCATCCGACTTAAAACAATAAACATAGCCTTCTGGAGTATTTACCATTTCTTCTTTAACTTCAGTTGAATAACTATATATTTTCATTTTTAATTTATAAACTTAATAGTCCTTTCTAATGCAGTAACTCAAATCAAGATGATACCGGATAATCGTATTCGCATGGATGTATTTCAGTACCATTGGAATAGAACTTTGTACGCCCTCCATCTCGAATATAGGTTAAACTACTAC